>JGI20163J26743_11538598_pt1 | contig 77448 bp, 69 predicted proteins | sample TergutCu122P1_FD_26743 | JGI IMG/M metagenome (IMG submission 26743) | reverse complement strand
ATTATCCTGCCGGCCATAGCGCCTAATGCAATTCTGCCATCCCAGATTATGGTTTCCGGAACCCCGCCTGTTCCTTCCTGCCTGAATACCGGCTCGTTTCTTTCGTTAAGAATTGTAAATAAATATCTTTCTACTCCATGACCCCTTTCGGTTCTTGGGAAAAATGTAATTATATCTTGCACTCCATCGTTATTAGGAGAAAATGCATCATAGTTTCTGGTAAGAGCTATTGGCGTATCTCTTGTGTCAATTGTAAAACCAAGCCGCGGCGAGCTTCCCCTGTTTCCGGCAGCATCTGTAGCAGAAAGCACAAAGTAATAGTCCCCATCCGGGAGAATTCTGCCGTCCGCACCTGTGCCGTTCCATGAAAAAGTTGCAGGTACACCTTGTCTCCACTGAAACACCCGAAGAGGATTGTTGTTTTTGTCATAAATTGTTCCTTCCCACAAATCTTCCTGAGATGCTCTAATTTGCAGTACAAGAAAATCCCTGTTTCCGCTTTGCGGAGAAAAAACTGTATGCTGTGCAGTAACTGTTGCAGAAGGCGGAACCGTATCTACAATAAAAGCTGGAGAAAAAGCCTCTGGTCTGTTTCCATGTATATATATTATCCTAAGCCTTGCTCTGTATCTTCCGTCTGCAAGAAAATTCCCTCCAAAGCCAACAGCTCTTCCGTCAAAAACATATTGCTCAGGTATAACAGATTGACCGCTTATTGTCGCACTTACCCTGTTGTCTCTTTCGGAGATAATATCAAGTACCCAGCTTTCTATACCTTCTTTAACAGGCACATCCATAAAAAATGTCAGCGTACTTCTGGCTTCGGCGTTACCTGGCGAAAATGCAGAATCCGAAATCCTAAGCTCAACAGGAGTCTCAACAGTGCTTATAACAATATTTCTGATATACCCCGTTGTCCTGTTTCTTGCAAAATCCTCGCCTGTAATTCTATATGAATAAACACCGTCCGGAAGAAGCAAGCCATCATCTCCTCTGCCGTCCCAAACTATATCAACAGGAGCCTGTCCGCTAAAATCAAAAGTTCTAACAACATTGCCGTCTTTATCATAAATTTCAGCTAACCAGAATTTCTCAACAGAACCGCTTTGCCTTATTGTAAAAAAATCTTTGTAACCATCACCATCAGGCGAGAAAATCATATCTGCAAGAGTTGCAGGCTGCTCAAGAATTAATAGCGGCGGCACAGTATCAACTATTACAGTATACCTTGCAGAAGTCGAAACATTTCCGCTGTCGTCCCATGCAGTAACCGAAAAAAAGTATGTGCCGTCAGGAACAGGAAGACGGTTATTGCAAAGCCCATCCCATGAAAAAGTCTCAGGAACATAAATGCCCGATCTTACATAAAGAATCCTGTCCAAAATATTTCTAAAATTAATATTTTCCGGTCTGTTTTCTTTGTTCTCATAAGTCCTTACAATGTTTCCGGCTTCATCCATTATGTCAAAAGTGTATCCCATTACAAAACGCCTGTCCTCGATTCTGATGGGAAACAGAAGTTCATGATTTGCTCCGAAATTTCCGGGAGATATATGCTGAATCTCAGGATAAGTAATAGTTATGACAGGTCCTTCGTTATCTTCAAGACCAAACAAAATTCTTGCGCCTATACCGTATCCCCGTATGTTTCTGGCAATTTGCGTAACAGCAGCATCTGCTATTATATCTGTTTTTTCCAAATCCCTTTCTCTTAGCGTTTCTATATTTAAGTTTCCAAGGTCTCTCCTAAAACCATACGAGACCCCTATTGTGGGAGAAAAACTCGATACCCTGGCTCCGGTATCTGACAGAATATTATAGTTAGCTCTTGCCGCAAAATTTAATCTAAGAGAATTTGCAAACGTAATATATGTGCCAAAATCAACAACAACATTTTGAAAAGAAGGAAAGAAGATATCTGCTGTAAGATCCCCTGCAACTCTGGAAGTCTCAAAAATATTTATACCCGCGCCAACGCCCGGCGAAAACAAAGCAGGCAGCGCCCCCGAATTTCCATCAGGAGAAAAACCCTTCCCCAAATTTTTTAACACAGCGCCCCACCTGAAATTTTTGTGGTTCAAAAACTCATGCGGAAAATAAATAAAGCCAAGATCTGCAGAGAGCATCCAGTCCGAACCCCCGGTGTTCCCATATCCAAAGTTAAGCCCGATGCCAATCGATAAATTTTCATAAATATCCTTTGCGCCGGAAACATTGATGCCAGCCAAAAAAGCTTCATTATAAAAATTAAAATTGCTGTTAAGAAGAAACAAAGATGCGCTTAAAACCCCTGCTTTTCCCGGATACGCAAATCCCAAAGCTGCAATATTCCCCCAGCCGCTATGTTCGCCGGAACCGCTTACAAACGTGTTTGCTGCTTCCAGCACAGGTCTTTGCAGAAACCCCGCAGCAGCAGGGTTATTCATGGCGGCTAACGGAGAATCAAGGTTTACAAAGGAAGCTCCCGAAGAAGCCAAAGAAGGCGAAAGAAGATCATAAAAAAGATCCCCTGCTTTAAATGAGTCGCCTGCCGCAGCAAATGACGAAAATAGTGCAAATAAAACAAAAGCAACAGTAATTCTTTTCATATAGCTTTATTATCCAATGCTTGAATTTCTTCTATTGTGAGAAAATTAAATAACTCTTTTTCAAGACGATATTTTAAAGTATATATTTCTTTTTCCAGTTCTTTTTCATGTTTTCTTAAAAGAGCATAAAGTAAAACCATCTCTTGTTTATTAAGTTTCAATATTTATACCTCTATTTCAAGACCTTCACGCGCTAATATAACTTCCGGAGTAAAACTGTAAAGATTATTGGCATACCAGCGCGCCTTTTCCAGAATACCATAAAGTTTTTTATCTTCATATAGCGGTTCATGATGAAAAAGGACAGTTTTTTTTACCATCCACTCAGAGGCAAACTCCACCGCAAGACTAAAAGAGGTATGTCCCCAGTCGTATTTTTCAAGAGCCTCATCAAGAGTATATTGAGTATCAATCACAAGAAGATCGATATTTTCATAAAATTTGATTGACTTTTCGTTTTTATGAAAATCTGTCTCTCTTAATTCCGTATCTGTCGAAAAAACCATAGTTTTATTATTTTCTGTAACCCTGTACGCATAACAGCCGCCGGGATGATTAACAGCCATACTGGTAACTCTCGCCTTGCCAATCAAAACTCCTTGGGGCGGTATAGTTACAAAATTAATTTTAGCCTTAAATTCATTCAATGTAATTGGAAAATATGGAGGTTTCATCTGATTTGATAAAATCTCCATGAAATTTTCAACAGGGCTATAAAAAGTAATTGAACACTTTGGACTATAAACCTGCGGTGAAAAAAAGGGCAAACCCTGTATATGATCCCAATGAAAATGCGAAAAAAAGATATGATAATGCTTTAAATGCTTATTTTGCTTTAAAAGTGAGATTCCAAACTCTCTTAAGCCTGTTCCTGCATCAAAAAGAATCGGCGTTTCATCTTCCAGCATTACCTCTACGCAGGTTGTATTGCCTCCAACTGTTGTAGAAATGTGTTCCGGGAGCTTTGAAATAAAGATTTCACGCGCTTCGGGCGAAATAAGGTCTTCAGGCTTGATTCGTTGAACAATTGCAGAGATTTTTCGCTGAAGCTGTATATTTGTAAGAGGAACAGGAACAGAGCCTCTAACTCCCCAGAACTTTACCTTCATAAACTTATTAGTTTTTCTCCATGAAGCTTTGCATTACCAGTATATCGGAATATTGCTTATTAAACTATACTCCACCTATTATATCCAAGGAGTATGGGGCGATTATAGAGAGTTTACTGGTATGAAGTTATTTGTCAATATTAATATTTTTAGACTGATAGTGTTACAAGCGCCTACTCTGGCTCCAAAAGCGGGTCGAGCCGTCTCAGCGCCAGTTTTTCTTCGATTTCTTCTGCCGCATAGAGTTTTCCCTGGTTTACTCCGGGGCAGTTGTAACCAAGCGCTTCCCAATTTTCCGGAGAACCTAAAGCAGAACTCCAAAAGGGGTAAACTTTGCACTGCAGTGGTCTATGTTCGTATATTGTGCATCCGCCATTATCCCAAAAAATGCAATCGCTGTTTTTTTTCTCTATAAGACTGATGCGTCTGGCGACGCCAAGGTTTACGATTTTACAATATTTTTTGAGAAAATCGTCTTTGCTTATTTCTAAAAAGGAAGATAAGGCAAGAAGATCGTTTTTTGATAAAAACACATAACCCGGATCGTGCCTGCAGCATTTTGAGCATCTTGTACACTGAAAGCAAAGGCCCTTGTTGTAAAATGGGGTATTCATAAGTTCTATAATCAAAACAGAAAGCTGGTTGAAAATCAAGGCAGGAAATTATCATTATTTGCCCGCAACTCTTTACTTATTCGATGGATGCGCAAGCCAATTCTCGCTTTGGCAGCTGACAATCTCTTAGCTTTTTGAATTATTTTTTTGTAACTGAAAATGATATTAGGCATTTTGAAGTTTAATACCAAGTGTCTGAGCTCATAAACAAGTAGAACACCAAGGCAATTTCGGAGAAAGTAGGAATAAGTGTCTGAGCTCATAAACAAGTAGAACACCAAGGCAATTTCGGAGAAAGTAGGAATATATGAGCAGCCATGATGCAAAAAAAATACTTTTGGCAGATGATGATGACCTTAATCTATTATTTGCCAAAAATATCTTAAAAAACAAATACGAAGTTATTACTGCCAAGTCAGGACAAGAAGCATTGGATTATTTGCTGAAAGGGTTCGTTCCTCATATAATATTGCTGGATGTAATAATGCCGGACATGGATGGGTGGGAAACATATCGTAAAATAAGAGGCATTAGTTTGCTGCAAGATGTTCCTATAGCATTTTTGACACACTTACAGGAAAAAGAAGATATGAAGAAGGCTTATAAAATGGGCGCTGCTGATTACATAATGAAGCCCTATGAAAAAAATGATTTGCTAGAAAGAATAGAAAATACTATTAACAAGCACTATAAAAAATAGGTTTTAGCTCTCATCAGCAAAAAACCCTAAATACGCCGCAATTCAGCCGCAAAAACCATCAAATCCACTATAACCAAACTACTGCTTTTGTTACCTAAGCAAAAAAAACCCGACCACTTATTAGCAGTCAGGCTAAGTTGGGGAGTAGTGGATTTGAACCACTGAAGGCGAAGCCAACAGATTTACAGTCTGCCCCCTTTGGCCACTCGGGAAACTCCCCTAATCAAAAATCAGTTAAACAGAAACAGAAATCAAAGTCAACAACTTAATCTGCTGCCAACTTTTAGCCGCCTGTCAGATTCGAACTGACGACCCCGAGATTACAAGTCACGTGCTCTGGCCAGCTGAGCTAAGGCGGCAAAACAGGATTTTTAAAAATATCTAAATTAGATATTTTTAATCCGCTCGATATTATTATTAAAACATCGGGGGAAAGTCAATATATTTTTGCAAATTAATATTACTCAGCGTAAGAACATCAGTCTGATTCTTAAAAACAGCCAGTGTACATTCAAACTGGGCAGATAAATTGTCATCTGCTATTATTATTGACCAATTATCCGAATGAAATCGAACTTTGCCGGAGCCTAAGGTTAAAATAGGTTCAATTGTAAAAACCATGCCCGGAATAATAGGCAAACCTGTGCCTTTTTTGCCAACATGAAGAACTACAGGCTCTTCGTGTATTTTGCGTCCGATGCCATGACCCGCAAGGTCTTCGACAACATTGCACCCATAGCGTAGTGCGGTTTTTTTTACCGATGCTCCAATATCCCCAAGTTTTTTACCTGCAGAAGATTCTGCGATGCCGGCAAGCATTGCTTTCCAGGCAGCTTTTACAAGTCTTTTTTTCTCCGGAGTCGCTTCGCCGGCAATATAAGTCCATGCGCCGTCCCCATACCAGCCATCAACTCCTACGGTTGTATCAATGGTGATAAGATCTCCGTCCCTTATGACATAATCGCAGCCAATTCCGTGTGCAGCAACATTATTTACAGATATACACACATTGGCAGGAAAGCCCATATATCCTTTTAAACCCGAAGCGCCTTTTCGTTTAAAAATAAAGTCTCCTGCAAATTTGTCGATATCAATAGTTTTTACGCCCGGTTTAATAACTGCACCCAGCGCAATAAGCAGTTCTTCTACTATTTTACATGCTTTTTTTATGTGTAATACGTCGAGACTTGTTTTTAGAACAATATTTTTGCTTGAGTGTTTTACGAGGACATTCATATATAATAGTTCTATTATCGATACTAGTGTTCTATAAGTTGAAATATATACTGCCTCGCGGGGTAATTTTTACACCCAGACGAGGATAAAGCGTGACATAAAAAAAATAAATGCGCTAAAAAGAAAAAGCGAAGTAAAAAGAATATATCTGCGAATCCTTTTATCTTTTTTCATCTCTTTTCCTATGTCTGTTACCATCAGTATGCTGCCGTAAAAAACAGAGCAAACAAGAAGAAGCGCAGAAATTGCATTTGCAATTCTAAGAAGCATTACTTGATTAGCATCAAGAAACAATTGAAAGTTGCCCGTGATGTAAAGCAGAAAAGTAAAAAAAAGTAAAAAAAAGAGAAAGAGTATAAATTTTTCGGCTCGGACAAAAAAGCGCTTAGTTATTTCTATCATTTAGTAAACTGTAACAGTAATTTGCTAATTTTAACAGGCTTCTTTATCACTTTTATTGTTTTTAAGAGCTTGGCTTTCTAACTAGCCTCTGTTATTATAAATAATCGGAGTAATTTCATGAAAAAATTTATTTTCTATCTAATATTTACTGCTTCAATAGTAGGAATTGTTTTTTATTTTGGATGGATAAGAGTGCCGGAAAACAGTTATGCTGTATTTTTCTCTACTCTTACGGGCTATGATGAAAATGTTCTTGAAACAGGGCAGTTTCATTTTAGATGGCAAAGGCTTATTCCCCGAAATTCGCAAACTTATATCATAAGCAATGCTTCGAGAAGCAGGAATATTACAGCAAGAGGAACTCTTCCTTCAGGAAATATATATTCTCAAATTTTACAGGAAAATCCTGATTTTTCCTATTCTGTTTCAGTTACAGCAACATATTCCATAAGCAGGAATTTTTTGAATAATTTAGCCCGAAGTAGAAATATCGCAGCATTTTATGAAGCCGGTGTTGATAATTTTTTTGCAGAAACAGACAGGCAGATACAAAGCGCATTAAAAAGTTATATCGAAACCAGATTTGTTATATTAACAACTGCGGAAGTTGAACAGGATATGTTCTCGCCGGAAATGCTAAAAGCAGCAATAACTTCGAGTGTTCGCAATATTGAAATGAGTGGGCTGATTGTTACCGCCAGACAGCTTCCTGATATAAATCTTTACAGGCTGGCTGCCAGGCTCTACAGGGAAATTGCAGAAGGCAGAAGGAGTTTTTTGCTGGAGCTGGAACTTAGGGCAGCAGCCCAGGAAGCAGAATTTACTCAAAGGCTTAATGCACTTAGAAGATATGCAGAACTGCTTACCGATCACCCTATTCTACTTGAGTATTTTAGAATTAACCCGCATGGGGACATTTTTAACCGCGATTAAAATGCAAAACATACCGATGGTCGGAAAAACGCCTGCAAATGCCCCAAAAACCGACCAGCGGCTTGTTTTTAGCGCCGAATTTAGCCTTTTTCTTCGGTTTTCATAATCTGCGTAAGAAGGGTTTTAAAATACCTTATATTCTCAACTGCTTCTACAAGAAATTCCCTAAAGCTTCTTGTTTTGCCATCTATATTATAGCTAACAGCAAGGCTATTTTTTATTTCAAACAAGGAAGAATTAAGTAATTCGGAGAAAGTTCGCATTATATTTTCAAAAGCTTCGAGAGAGCGATTTATTATATCTTTGGATGTTTTATTTTTTTGTAGAAGAAAGCCTTTATACATTTTAAGATAAGCTACGTCACTTAGAAGCCCATGCCGCAGCCTGAGAAAAAGCTTGCCGTCTTCTGCATCAGGACTTAGGGCTTTGTCAAAATCCTGTATTTTTACAAAAGCATCATCTATAGTGGAAACTTGCATCATTACATTTGTTGATGTTATTTTATCCTGGGCTAAAATAGTTTTTGTCGAAAAGTCTAAAATTTGCCTTATTCTGTCGTTATAATAATAGACAAGGTAGTTGTAAAGCAGTTCCATGCTTCTGATATTTGCAAAATAAGCTACTCCAATTTTTTCATGATCAAAACCAATATAGGTTCTAAAATGAAGAAATTTCATAAATGTCTTGCCTCTAAAAAGCCTGTCGATGTTTCTTTCAATCATAGAATTTCTTGCTCTTGCATATTTTTCATTTATCTGTTCGAGAATTTGAATTTTAAGGCTGGCAAAATAGAGTTCTTTTAGTCGAAGTTTGGGTACGTAAAAAGCAAGTTTGTAATAATAGTCATTTCTGTAATATTTTATAAGTTCAACCAAAGCTATTTTTTTGTCAATTCTTTTGCTCTCATCATAAATTTCATCCAGTTTATCGCAAAACCATTTACGTTTATTTTCGGCACTTTCATTATCATCTGATTTACTGCCGGAGTTGTCAAAGCTATTTTTGATTATATCTTCATCAAGATATTCATAGTCAAGTTCCCGGTTGTCCGGAGTGTCCTGAGCGCCTATCTCACGGCTGTTTTTCGGCTCTATATTTTCTTCTTTGATGTTTCTGCAAAAATGTTCTCCCAATAACGGATCAATTTTAATAGGCCGGCTAACCTTTAATACCATATAAATTGCATAATAGAGTCTTTCAATGTCAACTATGCAGCTAAAAGAAGGCGAGCTTTTAAGAGAAAAAGAGCTATTTCCGGAACTGCCCTTGAGGCTGCTTGCTGCGGAATATGGATTAAAACCAAAAAGTTTAAAAAAGTCATAATATGGGAAAACTATTACAGGGCGAAAATAATAAAGTGGGAGAATTTCTTCTTCTATTTCGTGAAAAACCGAATCTGAGACTTTTTTTGCGTAACTGTTGAATCTTAATATAACCTCGTCTTTTATTGCTGTTTTTGTCTCTTTTTCAAAAACAATACTTTCTGCATCTTCATCGCTTAAGAGGTCGTCAATTGTTCTAACAACTCCTGGAAGCCTTGATTCAACAAGCTGAGTCAAAATTTTCTGAAAAGTATCGCCCTGTCTCCAGAATTCTTCGAAGAGATGCACCAGAGAAGACGTTTTTAAAGCCATAGGATATACGATTTCTGCAAATAATCTTGAAATAGTACGTGCATCAAAATTGGTAATTCCCGGAGATTTTTTTGAAATACTTTTTCTAAGCGCTGCAAATTTTAAATCATTATAGGTTGCTTCTTCTGTTTTGCCGGAAAAAAACTTTTTGATTTTCAAAATAAGTCTTTCAAAAAAACCCAGTTTTGCAATTTCCTCTTTTATATATTTATCTTTTTCTTCTTTTGGCAGGTCTACATGGTATATTGCTTCTTCAAATCTTGGATCATTGAGATTCATGTTCCGGTTTATTTTTTTTAAAAGATCGCGCCTTTCTTTTTCAGAAATAGAGACAGCCATTTCATCAAAAACAGTTCTTTTCATCTGTATTCCTGTTTGCAAACATTTTTAACAAGCAAAAGCCTTCCTTTTGTCATTTCAATCTCGATTTTATCTCCAAGCGCTATATTGCTGATTCCTGCATCGCCAATCTTCCAAATAAGCGAATCAAGTTCCCACTTGAGCCCGGCGCTTTTCATCCTGCACTCTTCTGATAATGGAAAAAAAGAAATTGTTTCACCTTTAATGCTGCTGAGTGAAAACTTTCCTTCAACATTCCATGCTATTTCTTCTTTTAAGACCCATATATCAGGCCGCTGCGCTCTAAAAAAAAGGCAAAATATGCCTAAAAAATGGTCTGTTCTGGCACCCGCGCCGCCTATAATTATAGTTTTTTTGCACCCTTTTTCGGCAAGAAACAACAGAGCAAGCTCTGTATCTGTAAAATCTTTATCCTCTTTATAGCGAAATATGCTTTCTTTTGGATATTTTTTTAATATATCGTCAACATTCCCGATAGAATCCATATCGCCAAGTATAAAATCCGGCTTAATATTGAATTTTTCTGCTAAATGCAGACCAGAATCTGCTGCTACTGTAATAGAAGCATCTTTAATAATTTCGAGAATCTCTCTTTCGGGGAAAGGGCCTTCGCCGCCTGTGAAGATCAGTCCTGTCATTAAAAAAAAGTTTAATATATTTTTATTCTTTTTTCTAAAGCTTTTTTAAAGGAACCCGAAAAATTAATTAGACGAGCAGACAAGGATGTCTGCCCCTAAATATCAAGGAGGATATATGATAATTAACCACAATCTTAGCGCAATGTTTGCACATCGAGCACAAAAGTTTAACAACTGGGAAATAGGAAAAGACATGGAAAGGTTATCGTCTGGTCTGAGAATTAACAGAGCCGGCGATGATGCATCAGGACTTGCAGTATCTGAAAAAATGAGAGCTCAAATCAGAGGTCTTAACAGAGCTGAAATGAACGCATTGGATGGTATTTCTTTTATTCAAACAGCAGAAGGCTACCTTCAGGAAACGCAATCAATTCTTATAAGAATCAGAGAACTTGCTATCCAGGCATCAAATGGTATCTACACATCAGAAGACAGAATGATGATCCAGGTTGAAGTTTCTCAGCTTGTTGCTGAAATAAACAGAATAGCTTCTCATGCTCAGTTTAATGGTCTTAATATGCTTACCGGAAGATTTGCACGCGAAACAGGCGAGAATGTTGTAACAGCAAGTATGTGGCTCCATATTGGCGCTAACATGGACCAGAGAGAAAGACTTTTCATAGGAACTATGACAGCTCAGGCACTTGGCATACAGAGTCCTTTTGGAAATCCAGCCCATGCAACATTTATTTCTTTGACTACTCCGGACAGAGCAAATATGGCAATAGGTCTGATCGACAATGCGCTCATGATTGTAAACAAGCAAAGAGCAGACCTTGGCGCTTACCAGAACAGGCTCGAACACACAATGAGAGGGCTTGCAGTTGGAGCTGAAAATCTTCAGGCTGCTGAATCTAGAATCCGAGATGCGGATATGGCTAAAGAAATGGTTTCTTATGTCAGAAATCAGATTCTTGTTCAGGCTGCTACAGCTATGCTTGCACAGGCTAACCAGAGATCTCAGACAGTTATGCAGCTTTTCCAATAATTTGGGCAAAGATTCTAGTTTTAATTATTACCGGGCAGGCGCTTATTGGAGCTTGTCCGGTTTTTTTGTGCTTGTTTTTTTATTTCTGAATAAAGCGAGCGTCGCGGGCGTGCTTGCATGCACATCCACCAAGTAAGCGAGAATCGCGGGCAAACGTAGTTTGCACACAAAGTACCCCTTGTGGGTGTGACCGAACGGCGAGGCGGACAAAGGGGCTATGCCCATTGTGAACCGAGCGAGTGATGCCTCATAATAAAACCTAACCATGCTCAAGTCTAAATCCTGTATAGATTTAGACTTATATGATAATTTTTTATGAATTTTCTTGCGGATTTTAGGCACATATAACTCCTTATTCTATAAGGAATTAGCTTCTTGGCTAAGTCTTTGTAGCGTAAAGGTTTATGACAATTTGGGTTAGATTAATTATGAGGCAACTTGCATTATTGACATCGTATTTGTAATAGGTGTTAACTATAAAGTAATTGAATTAAGTTATATTGGCTGATGGGATAAAGTGAAGATACCTATAAAAATAAAATATTTTTGTAAAATATTAAAAGACGCGGGGTTTCAGTGCTATCTTGTGGGCGGCGCTGTGCGAAATTATGTTGGCGGAATGAGCCCGCCTTCTGATTATGATTTTGCAACAGATGCTTTGCCGGAGCAGGTTATCTCTCTTTTTAAAAATGTCATACCTACGGGAATCGACCACGGAACTGTAACTGTTCACTTTGAGGGAATGAAATTCGAAGTAACAACATTTCGCATCGATGGAAAATATACAGACAGCAGGCACCCGGATTCTATTAAATACAGCACTTCTATTTATGCTGATTTGGAACGCAGAGATTTTACGATAAATGCAATGGCTATTGATCCTCTTACCGACGAGCTTATAGACCCGCAGAATGGGCAGCAAGATCTTCGCGATAAGATAATAAGAGCGATTGGTGTTCCGGAGGAGAGATTTGCAGAGGACGGGCTTAGGGTTTTAAGGGCGTGCAGGTTTGCTTCCCAGCTGCAATTTACCATTGAAGAAAAAACTTTTAAAGGCATAATACAGGAAGCAGAAAGGCTGAAATTAATTGCGGTTGAGCGAATACGAGATGAGATTAAGCACATTCTTCTTTCAGATAAGCCTTCCATTGCTTTTTATATTATGAAAGAAACTGGGGTATTAAAATATATAATTCCTGAATTGCTGGAAGGCGTTGGCATAAAGCAGAAAATAATGCACAAATTTGATGTTTTTGAGCATTCTGTTATTGCACCGGATTTTGCAGAGAAAAATATTGCTATTAAGCTTGCTGCGCTGCTTCATGACATTGGAAAACCAAGATGCTTTGACCTCAAAAACGGAGAGCCTACATTTTACAATCACGATGCTCTTTCTGCAAAAATGGCAGAAACTATTCTGACGGATCTGAAATTTCCAAAACAAACAATAAAGCAGGTAACGCACCTAATAAAATTCCACATGTTTAATTATACAAGAGATTGGACCGACGGCGCCATACGAAGGTTTATAGCAAAAGTCGGACCGGAAAACATACAGGATCTTTTAAAACTCAGGCATGCTGACAAAAGCGCCATGAAAGGGGAAACACGGCAGTGTCAAACCGATATTTCTTTAGTAAGCAGAATAAATGACATTTTACAAAGAGAATCTGCATTTTCAATAAAAAATCTTGATGTTGACGGCAATATTCTTTCTTCAAAAGCAGGTATTCCAAAGAGTCATCAAATGGGGCTGGTTTTGCAATTTCTTCTGGACTCTGTTCTGGAAGACCCTGCTCTTAATAATGAAGACAAACTTATTGAGATGGCAAAAAGTTTTTACGAATCCAGGATTAAGTGTATAGAGGTCTAAGTGCAGGGGCTTTGCTAAACAGGTCTAAAATTAAGGGCTCTGTTGTGCGGGGGTGCCAGTAAAGACTTGCAAGACCTACGAAGGTTCTGTTTCTCCAAATTCTGCCAGAAGGGCTGTATATGCTATTCGGGCTGCATTTTGTTCTGCTGTTTTTTTATTTTTCCCTTCGCCGCAGCCGAATGTTTTTTCTTTAATTTTCACTTCCATAACAAAAGTTTTATCATGATCCGGTCCGGTTTTGTTAATAAGTTTGTATTTTGGGTATGTTTTATATTTTTTTTGGACAAGCTCTTGTAAAAGGGTTTTATAATCTTTATCATGCTTGTTTTCGATGACTTTCATTATTTCCGGCACAATAAACTTGAGAATGAAAGCTCTGGCATCTTTTAAGCCGGAATCTAAATAATAAGCTCCGATTATTGCTTCAACGCAGTCTGCAAGTATTGCTTTTTTGCTCCTGCCTCCGGAATATTCTTCTCCTTTGCCAATCAAAATATAGTTGTCTATTTTAATTTTTCTTGCGATGTTGCTTAAAGTGTTTTCATTTACTACAAAGCTTTTTATCTTGGCAAGATCGCCTTCTGCTTTATCCGGAAGAAGACAAAAAAGATATTCGCATGTAACAAAACCGAGGATAGAATCTCCGAGAAATTCCAGCTTCTCATTATTATCTGTACTGTTTGCGCTTTCATTTGCATAAGATCTGTGGCAAAAAGCAAGGTTCAAAAAATCAAGCTTTTTGAACCTTATCTCTGCATGACTCTGAAATAATAGCAGTTCTTTCTTTCTTGACAGAGTTATTTCAGGGGCGTTTAATTTAAATTGTTTCCCAAACCCAAAAATACTCAATTTATTTCGCAACTGATTTAATAAATTCTACGGCATCGCCAACTGTTTCAAATTCATTTGCTTTTTCATCCGGGATTTGTATGCCCATCTCTTCTTCAAGAGCATATACAAGTTCATACGTATCAAGACTATCTGCTCCTAAATCCTGCCTGAAAGATGCTCCCGGGGTAATTTTAGACTCATCAACATCTAGTTTTTCAGCAATAATTTTCTTAACTTTATCGAAAAGTTCGTCCATAATTTCTCCTATAATCAAATAATTGTTGCTTTGCTATCTAATCAAACAACTACAAAAAGGAATAACTTATATATTATTTACGCCATTTCTTCAAGCTGTAAATACTGTTTTCCTTTATAAAATCCGCATTTTGGACATACTCTGTGTGAAACAATTTTATTACCGCATGTTCCACATTCGCTTAATGTAGGAACAGCTATTCTCATATTAATGGACTTTCTTGTTCTACTTTTTGCTTTTGATGGTTTTCTTTTTGGTACAGCCATTTATAACCTCTTTACTTTACTCTTCTCTATAATATTATTACATATTGCATATCAAAATATAATAACAGATTTATTAATACTAAAAAACATAATCTATAGCAGCTTCAATGTCAATAAGCAGTGCCAAAACGCTTTTTAAGCGCTTCTTCTACAACTTTTGGAACCATATCGGATATATCACCTCCAAAAGATGCAAGTTCTTTAACTGCCGAAGACCGTTGGAGTGAATATTTTGAATCTGTTGGGATAAAAAAAGTATCTATATCTGATTTTAGCCCTTTATTGATCATCGAAAGCTCAAGTTCATACGCAAAATCCATAATAGACCTTACGCCTCTTACAATAAGCTTTGCATCCTTTTCAGAAGCAAAATCTACTATTAGCTTATCCCATATACAGATTTTAACATTATCATATCCTGTTAAAATACTTTCCATCATTTCAAGGCGCTCTTTTGGAGTAAAAAAGCAGTTTTTCTGCGGATTTACAGATATAACTACAAAAAGCTCTTCAAATATTTTAGAAGCTCTGCTTATTACATTTATGTGCCCGTTTGTTGGTGGATCAAAAGATCCCGGAAAGACTGCCCTAATCATTGCCAGCTCCATAAAAACACCTTTAATTTTACAAAAAATCTGATTGTAGGTATTATAAATAATCACACCAAACGCATGAAATTTTGTAACTCATTACAGGGTAAAGACTTAGCTGACATTGCATTAAATGCTATTAATTCCTTGCCTTCATAATTCATGCGTTTGTCGTGTATAAAATTTGACAAAACGCCATAAAGTAATATAATGTTATATTATAAAAGATACAAGGGTATAAATTATATGAAAAATATTACGGTTTTCAAGAATGTTATTTGCATTTTTCTTATTTCTTTTTTAACAATTGCACTTACATCATGTGCCACCAAAGAGACAACAAAAACAATACAGGTACAGGATATGATACAGGTACAGGATACGATAATTGAAGAAAAAGTATCGCAGCCTGTCAATAATCAGAATGTTTTAGAAGCAGTTTATAAGCAAACTTTTTCGGATGTTGAGTCTCTTATTGCAGATTTGAACACAATTATTCGCAACGAGAATTTTACAGCATGGAAAACCTATCTTACGCAAAACTATATAGACCATTTTAGCAACCGGGATAATCTAAGGCAAATTTCAGAATCTTCCGATGTATTAAGAAGGCATAGGATCGTACTTAGAACTTTAAGAGATTATTTTGATTATGTAGTAGTTCCCAGCAGAGCAAATGTTCGTCTTGATAATATTTCATTTATTGACGATAATACTGTAAGAGCATATATGTATGTTGATGAACAACCGCTGGTGTTGTATCATTTGGTTAGGATTGATGGCAACTGGAAAATTGAAAATTTGAGAAATTAAAAAAAATAAATTATATTAGTAAATTTGGAGAAAAAAATGAAAAAAATAATTTTTATTATAGTAATACTTGCAATAACTACCCCAGTTTTTGCTCAGGAAACTGTTGAAGAAGCCTTCTTAAGACCAAGCATGGAAGTTGAGGTTATTGCGGCGCTTGCTGCTGCTGAAACAAGAGAGCAAAAACTTGTAGCGCTTGAGATGATCGAACAGATGATTGCCGAAGGAAGAGTACGCCAAAATGATATACATATTAATGCTGTTCTTGCAAATCTTGCAGGAGAAGGCACTACTATTGTTGTAAGAGAGGGATCAAGAAGAGTAAACAGTTTTCCCGATGTAAGAACAAGGGCTGCCAGAGTGCTGGGAGAGCTTGGCGGAGAAAGAGCAAGAGATACTCTTATAGATATTACAAGAAATCCTAGCGAAAATGAATCTATGGTTCTTTCTCAGGTTGTTTTTTCTTTGGGTCTGATTGGTCTTAATGAAAACAATGAATCGCTTATTGCCATAACAAATGTTCTTATGAATAATTCGAGACAAAGAGTTCCGGATAATAACCTTGCTATTGCATCGCTTCTGGCTATAGAAAGAATTATAGAAAAAAACAATGGTTTTCCTGATGAGCCGTCTCCAAGATTTCTTTATGTGGCTATAACAGAAGTGCAGTTTGGAAATTACAGCACAGAGGTAAGAAATTGGGCTTCTGCTTTAATGGGCAGACTTAGCAGAATCTAAGAATTATATTTTTCTAAAGAATTAGGCTGCCCGGAAAGTTTTTGGGCAGCTTTTTTTTGTTCTGTCTCAATTTGCGGCTAATACGGCAGAATGTTGCGCTCACCAGAGGGCGTCACTGGCATATTCCAGCAAGATTGCATATGCCTCGCCTCGTTCCAGGCAGTATGCTATACTATATAAAAGAGAATGCCAAAGAAATGTAATACAGTTCCTGTAACTACAGCAATATGCCAAAGTATATGAAAAAAATACTTCCTTTGAAGTTTATAAAAAATAATTCCTCCGGTATATGCAATGCCGCCTGCCAGTAGCCACTTAATCATTCCATAATTAACACTATCAAGCACAGGATTCCAGACAAATATAAGAAACCAACCCATGACAACATACAATATCATAGAGAGTTTTTTTACTCTTGATTTAAAGACAGCTTCAAAAACAACTCCTATAATAGCAAGACCCCAGATTACTCCAAACATCATCCAGCCAAAGGCTCCCCCAACTTGAAACGATACTACAGTATATGTGCCGGCAATAAGAAAAAAAATTGCGCAATGATCAAAAACCTGAAACACAGATGCTGCTTTTGTAAAAATTAGCGAATGATAAAGCGTAGACATCAGATACAGAAAAATCATTGTAGCCCCAAAAATAGCAGTGCCTGCTACAATAGATGCAGGTCTCCCATTTTTTATAGAAACAACTACAAGAATTACAGTTGCTGCAATTGCGAGAAGAACTCCAAGACCATGAGTTATTGCATTAAATACTTCTTCAAGAACTGTTAGCTCTCTTCTTTCTTTCTTTTTTGACTTTAATCTTTCAAAAAAAGCAAAAAAACCTGTTTCGTTTGACATGACCAGCCTCAAGTAATGGAGACATACACCAATGTTTGATTCACAAGCTGATAAGCAATCTCGCCAAAGGTAATTGGACCCGCAAATGCCTCGATTTTTTTGTTTTCAAGTTCGCCATAAAGAAAATTAAGAATACAATTGCAGGAAAACACAGCCTCTTTATTTTTATACTTTGCAACGCGTTTATTGAACAAACTCTCATAATTTGATATAGATTTCGCCATTCTGTAATTAATGCCGCTAAATACAGGCGCGTAGAAATTTACAACCCCATTTTCAATAGATTTAAACGAGATATTAACACCACTTCCCGAATAATCCCCAACAAGCGGTAGTTTGGTGTCTATATTATTTTTTAGAATGTAATCAGCCAGTACGACTTCTTTACCGCCTACAAGACATTTTTTAGCCGAGAACCCTTCTTCTGTAAAGTTAATTATCGGTGATGCTGTATCCTGCTCAAAAATATTGATGATATTAACAGACACAGTCTTGTTCGCCGGTACTTCTATATGCAATGCAACAGCTTTATCTGTAAAAGCTCCTGTGCTTCCCTTAACAGCGATTGGCACTTGGTCAGGAATACCCAAATTCATGCCGGAAATCCAGCCGACAATATTTCGCAGAAACATTTTTTCATACTTTGCGGCATTTTGTGCGTACTCCTTGTGTACTGCGCTGTCAAATGGTATGACCAAAATAGTAAAACCATTGTCAAATGAATCCTTCGTCACTTGACTGATATCCTGTGCACTATATGTTTTAATGGAAAAATTTTTGAAAGGAAATTCTGTTACAAATAATAGATCACCGGAAACTTTGCCGCCGTCTTTTGTCATAAAATACTCGGTAGAACCGCCGATCCATCTCCCCATTGGCAGCTTTCTAAGCAACGCCTCTGTCCCGGCAATATGGAGCAATTTTGCATCCGTAATTAACTTAGATGTTGCTTCAAATGTAGTTAACATTGATCGCCTCCTTATAAACTCTGGATTATAGCATAGTCCTCTGCCATAATTGACTTATATTTTTCTAAAAATGCATTTACTTCATTGGTACAGCTCTCCACAGTAGCTTGCGATGAATCTTTCGCATAGCGCTCTCTTAAACGCGTCAACAACATGGAAAATGCAAATTGCTCAAATTTTTGCCCCTCTCCAGCCAACAATTTTTCTGTTTGCTTGAGTGTCACTTTCATAAAAAAGACCTCCATAATCTTGCTCGACATTTGTGTAAATTAAATCAATTGTATAGTAAAACAAGAGGAAAATCAAGAAAGATAGCAAATAAATATAGAGTTTACTATAAAATTTGAAACAATTCTCTTAAATAAAAGAATTTAATTCCTTTGTTTTTAATTTTTTTAATTAATAAAGCAAGATTTAGATTATATCTATCAGATTTTTAAGAAAAAAAGTAGCAACTAACAGTTTTAAACACTTTTTTGGTTGGAATCGAAACTCAAAAAGAAAAAAACACCAAACTTTATCTTTTTTTGTTTTTTTATTGACATTTTTTTATTATTAGAATATCCATATATTATATATTCTAATTAATATATAGATAGTTAGAGGTGAAAATGAGTACAACAATGAAAACTGGAGCAGAAATCCTTATAGATGCTGTTCACAAAGAAGGGACTGAATATATTTTTGGCTATCCAGGCGGCTCTGCTATCCCTATTTTTGACGCTTTGCTGGATTCTCCAATAAAATTTATATTAACAAGACACGAACAGGGCGCTACTCACATGGCAGATGGGTATGCACGAGCAACCGGAAAACCCGGTGTTGTGCTTGTAACATCAGGTCCGGGTGCCGCAAACACAACAACAGGTATTTTTACAGCTTACATGGATTCTATTCCGATTGTAGTAATCTGCGGACAGATGCCGACGCATACTCTTGGGCTTGACGCTTTCCAGGAAGCAGATATTTTTGGAATTTCAGCGCCTATAGTAAAACACTCCTATCTTATAAAAAAAATAGAAGATATTCCAAGGATTGTAAAAGAAGCTTTTCACATTGCACAAACAGGAAGACCTGGACCGGTTTTAATTGACATGCCAAGAGATGTATCGGGCAAAAAGATTGATCCTATGAATTTATCTTCAAATTTCGATTTGCCGGGTTACCATAATATTTCTGATGAAATTGATCAGAAAAAGATTGAAACTGCCGCAAGACTTCTCACTGAAGCAAAAAAACCAATTATTATGATCGGGCACGGAGCAATTATTTCCAAAGCCCATAAGGTAATCTCTTTTCTTGTAGAAAAAATGAGAATACCTGTAGTAAATACGTTACTTGGCAAAGGCTGTTTTCCTGAAACTAACGAACTTAATTTGGGTATGCCGGGAATGCATGGCACAGCGTATGCAAACAAAGCGCTTGAGGAATGTGATTTAATAATGGCAATCGGAGCGCGCTGGGATGACCGGGTAACAAGTAAAGTAGATGCTTTTTGCGCAAAAGCTAAAAAAATTCATATTGACATAGACCCTGCCGAGATCAACAAGGTTATTCAGGTTGATCTTGATATTGTTGGGGATGCAAAAAAAATTGTTGAGGCAATTAATGCTATTGCACAAAAAGGCAATACAGAAGAGTGGATAAAAACTGTCAATCGGCTAAAAAAACAGTATCCTCTAAAATATAAAAAAGAAGGAAAACTTAAAGTACAGCACGTATTGGACGAACTCTATAAACTTACAGAAGGAAAATCAATTGTCGCAACCGATGTTGGTCAGCATCAGATGTGGACAGCGCAATTTTATAAAACATCTTTTCCGAATCAGTGGATATCGTCGGGAGGAGCAGGAACAATGGGATTCGGACTTCCGTCAGCTATTGGAGCGCAGATAGGTATGCCTGAAAAACAAGTTGTAGTTATTGTAGGGGACGGCGGGTTCCAGATGACAATGAGCGAGCTTGCAACTGCTGCCAATAATAAATTGCCTATTAAAATTATTCTTATAAATAACAAATATCTTGGAATGGTAAGGCAGTGGCAAAATATTTTTTATGAAAACAGATTGTCCGGGGTAGACCTTGTAGGCAATCCTAATTTTGTGCAACTTGTAAAAAGTTACGGAATTAAAGGATTTTTTATAAAAAGAAGCGCGGATGTTAGGAAGGTTTTAAGCGAAGCTTTAAAATATAATGACGGACCTTGCCTTGTTGATATTGAAGTAGAAAAAGAAGATAATGTTTATCCAATGGTTCCTGCCGGAGCTCCTCTTAGCGACATGATTCTTGAACCGCCAAAAAAGAAAGCCAGCAAGTCCACAGGAGGCGCATAACTTATGGAAGAAACAAAAAAATATATAATAAGTCTGCTTGTAAGCAATAAACCGGGAGTTCTTATAAGAATAGCTCTTCTTTTTTCAAGAAGGGGTTATAATATAGACAGCCTTGTTGTTTCAGAATCCAACAGTCCGGAGTTTTCAAGGATGACAATAACTGCAACAGGCAGCAAGAAAGCGCTTGTGCAAATTATTAAACAACTTAACAAGCTTGTCGATGTTGTTCATGCTATTGATAATACAGATAAGAGCATAATAAAAAGAGAGCTTGCGTTACTTAAAATAAACTGTACTTCAGATAAAAGATCTGATCTTCTCATGCTTATAAATGCGTGGAAGGGAGTTGCTGTTGACATAGGAGATAAAACAATTTCTTTTGAGGTAAGCGGACAGCCGGAGAAAATAGATGCTGTTAAAAAAACATTTGAAGCTTACGGTGTCTTGGAAATTGTGAGAACAGGCGTTACTCTTATGGCGCGCGGAGACAAAAACACTTAGACGCAGTGCATGTGTTAATTCTAGGACTTCGGGCCAGACTTATTCTTGTTTTAGAACTTGCTTGAGTAGAGGCGGGCTAAAAGTTAGCAGAAAGCATTACTTTTTTTATTCCTGAGTTTCTGCTGACTTTTCTTTTAAGCACTTCCCTCATTGTATCTTCTTCGCTAAAAATTGTAATTTCTTTTTTAGCTCTTGTAACTGCTGTGTAAAGTATTTCAGTTGTAATTAACTTGGATAAGGAAGTATGGTCTGTCTCGTTTGCGATAACAACAGCTACTGAATCATATTCATTGCCCTGACTCTTATGAACAGTCTGCGCATACGAAACTTCCCATTCTTTCATAATAGAAGCTGCTATTTGCTTTATCCCCCCATCTGCTGTTTTGAATATTGTATAATAGATGGAATTATCAAAAATTATTACTCCCCTGTCGCCGTTATAAAGACCATTATCATAATCGTTCTTTGTTATCATAATTGGCAATCCCTGAAAAAAAGGCTTTTTCCCGTTGGCAAAATAACCTGCAAGCTGATGATTCAGGTTTCTTGCGCCAAAGAGGCCGTAATTATATGGAGCAAGAAATACAAAAGAAGAGAGTGCATCAAGCATAAGCTCTTGATTTCCTTCTTTTGCACAAAGCGCTAATTTTTTGTATTTTTCTTTTGCATAATTCAAAAGTGTATCAAAATCAGGCGTCAGGAGTTTTATATTACTCTCTTCTTTGAAATCTTCTTTTTTATAAATTCCTTTTCGTATATTTTCTGTAAACTCGGGAATATTTCCATGCGATCTTTTTACTCTTTTAAGAATAACATGGCTTTGGTGCAATAGATGAGAGCTGTTTTCCAAACCATCAGTTATATCAGAAAAAAGAGTTCCGCTGCCTACTGCAGGAAGCTGCTGCGGATCACCGACCATTACAAGTGAACACTCTGCATGAACCATTGCAAATAACTCCTGCATCATTTTCAGGTCAAGCATTGATGATTCATCTACAACAATCATTCTGTAGGGAAGAAGTGCAAATGCATCTCTTTCTCTGTAGCCAAGTTTAAGAAGGCTGTGTATTGTCTTCGGCTTTTTTACTTTTCCGCCAGTCACAAGATTTCCAAGCACAGCTTCGAGGCGGCGCGCTGCTTTTCCTGTAGGCGCAGCCACAGCAACCATTCCCGATAAAGAAGGATTAATTAAAAGATGCGCTTCTATAACGACCTTGATTACTGTTGTTTTTCCTGTTCCCGGACCTCCTGCGATTATCAGATATTTTTCTTTAAATGATTTTTCTATTGCTTCTTTTTGTTTTTCTTCAAGTATAATATTGTTGTTTTTTTCTATTGCAGCAATTACGGTTTCTATTTCTTCTTTATCTAATACGGGGGTTTCTTTTTTACTTCTATTTGTTTTTATATAATTTAATATTTTTTCGATAAATCTTTTTTCTTCAAAATAAAGTTTTTCTGTGGAGATTTGTTTTTGATTATCAAGCAAGATATAAGGCGCTCTTGTTTTTGAATCAATTTTTTTCTTAGGAATTGTTTTGTTAGCTATGTCGGTATTTCCATCTATTTGCGCAACAAGTTGCTCAACAGGTAAAAATATATCCGGGTTCTCTTTTATTATTTTTTCGGGATTTATTATTGCTTTTGCGACAAGAGAATAAAACTCTTTTTCAAAATCATTTACTGCTGAAAGCTTAATTATTTCAAACTCGCTTGTTATTTCGTCAATAGAAATTCTAATATGACCTCTGTCAAAAATAAGAGACAATGCAATAATAAAATAAAAAAGAGTACTATCTTCTTTTTTCCCATATTGTGTGCAAATAAATCTTGCAAGCATGAAGCTTACCGGAGCTATTCCATAGTTAAAATACTTGTCAAAAAAAGAAGTTTCTCTTTGCAATTTCTTAAGCTCCTATTCCAAAAATGTTTTCTTAAATTTATCTATAGCATCATAATCAGGTGGAGTAAAATAAACTCCTGTCCCCTGCTTTTCCTGGAGTTTAGCGGAATCATTTTTCGGGGTCTTAGAACCTGCTCCATCAAGCCCGCGAAGAAAAAGGAAAAAGCACCCGCCCAGATTATTTTGCCTGTGTTTTGCGTTATTTCCGATTGAAGCGCACCATTTATTTGTATTTTGCTCAAAGCTATTCTTGTTTTCGGCAGTAATAAGCATATCAAGCGCAATTGTATAAAGCTGTGTCTGCAGTATGTAATTATTGCTAATCATTGCTCTTTCAAGGTTTGGCAATTCATAATCATTTAAAGAAGAACCAAGGAAATTTGTTTTCCAGTCAACGATATAATAATAGCCATTAAAGCGAAAAATCATATCTATAAATCCTTTTATAAAACCATCTTCCAATGTAATATTGTTTAATTCTCTTCCAAAATTTATTTTGCCCTGTTTAATTTTAAACATAAAATCAAGTTCATGCTTTCTGTCCGATTCGGGGATGTCTCCGATTCGTATAAGTGCTCCTCCTGCGTTTATGGGTGTAGCAAGAGTTTTGTATAAAAGTTTTATTGTTGAAATGCGTGATTTATATGCAAGCTCGGAATTAACAAAATCTCTTGCACATTGTTCTGCGAAATCAAGAAGCTCGGGGTCTGCAATTGCAGAATCTATATCTTTATGTTGCAGCACTTTGGAAAAAGAAGCTGTCTCAAGTATTTTATGCATTATATTTCCAAAATCCGCTCCTTTTAAACCGATATTCTCTTCTTCATCTTCATGATTATCTTCCGGAACATTTTTTTGAGACAAAAGTGAATCTGTATTTAAAACTTGCAAATACTCTTCGTTATCCGGCTCTTTTCCGCGAGTTTCAAGATTTCGTATTTCCAGATCATGCTGCGGAGCATTTCTCACCAGCATACTGTAGCTGTAAACCCAAAAGCCTTTTATTGCATCATCTTTTTTATACAAAGGAGTTGGGCAAGACAGCGCTGATATTTCCAAATCTTCTTTATTATCCTTGACTAAATCCTGCGCATCTATTATTTCACAGCTTTTTGTTTTTCTGAATTTCAAATATTGTTTGTTTTTACAAAAATCTTCGATAAGCTCAAATGACCTGTTGCAGAACAATGTATTAAATTCTGTTACTTTCATATCTTTGGGCAAAGATATTTTTTGTGTATTTACAGGTATGGAGAAGTCAATACCATTTTTCGCAAACTCACCTGATAATTTGTCAAAGACCAGAGATGCATAAAAACTTACAAGATCTGTTCCCGGAGAATTTTTTATAACCGGTATATATAATTTTTCTGATGCTCTTGTCATGGCAACATAATAAAGCCTTTTCTTTTCTTCCCAAAGTTCAAGAAACTGTTTTTCTCTGGATAAAGTGCTTTTTGTAAAATCTATGTGTCTTTTTTCGCCTTCTATAAATTCATAATAGTTTTCCATTGCAGGCAAAGGCTTGGAGCTTCCAAATCCTCCTGAGAAAAATACAATCCGGAACTCCCTTCCCTTGCTGCCATGTATTGTCATAATTTTTATGCAATCCGGTTCATTCTCAAGGCGCTTGGATTTATCATCAACCTGCTCGCAGCCTTTCATTGCAGACATCATGTAACGCAAAAGAGAGGCTGCATCCTGTTTTTCCAGCATATTTTTTACAATGAGCATTTCATATATCTGCATGACATTTGCAGCTTTCCGCCTGCCCCCAAGTTCTTCGAGTGTTCTGGAAAAATACGGCTTGTTAATATCTTTGTCTTCACGGATTAAAGATGCAACTGGATTTTTTTTATAAAATACTTCATCAAATACTTCATATAATTTTCCTTTTGCGATTTTTTCACTCCAGAGCGCAAAAATCTCTGCAGTGCGATCCATATGTAAACTATTTTCGATGTTAATTATATCGTCTGCGGAGAGTGCAAAGAATTCGGAAAAAAGAGATTTGCGCACCATTGCCATATCATTTGGATAAGAGAGAGCATAGAGCAAATCAACAAACTGATACGCTTCGCATGAATCAAAAATATTGAGTTCTCCCTCATACATTGCAGGAACTCCAAGTTTTTTTAGATACTCAAGCATTGATTTACAACTGTCGTTTGTATCCATAAGAATTGCAATCGAAGAGGGCTGAACTCCTTGATTAAGAAGAAATACTATTTCATTGCCATAGATGGCTTCAACAATTTTTTCTACATCTGTTCTTGATTTTTCATCTGTTTCATTTTCAATTGCAATCAATTCAACAACACTTGTCTGTAATTTATTTTCTTTTTTAAGCTTGGGGTTATCTTTGCAGCTTTTTACATTTGAATATGTAATTTTATGCCCGCCGCCAGATGCAAACGAAAAAACTTTGCTGAAAATATCGTTAACACCTTTTACTATGTTATCTGTAGACCTGTAGCATGTCGCAAGTCTATAGGCAGTTGCATTTGAAAGAGCATTTACTGCTTTAAAATATACTTCCAGGTCTCCGCCGCGGAATCTGTATATAGACTGCTTCGGGTCTCCTATTAACACAATTTTATGCTGATCCCCTTTAAAAATAGTGCTGAATATTTCCCATTGCGAAAGATCTGTATCCTGAAATTCATCAATCAGAACTACTTTATATTTTCTTCTAAGTTCATTTGCCAATGGAGAATTTCCATTGTTCATTGTTACTGCTTTTCTTGTAATTTCAATCAGGTCGTCAAAATCAAATAGAGCTGCGGTTTTCTTTTTCTGCTGAGCAAAATCTATTATTTTGAGAGATGCGTTTTTTATAAAAATATAAGATGCTATATTATGAAAAACATAATTACATTTTTCTTCATCTGGTGTACTATCTTTAAACATTTCTAAGGCGTTAAAAATATCCGAGACTGTTCTTGTTAAAAATAACTCATCTGAATTAAGACTTGATGTATCTTTATTTTCTGAAAGATAATCAAAAGAATACTTTTTTAACCTAGCTGCATCTTCAAGAAAAGCATCGCAAAAAACTTCTCCAACAGCTTGCGCTTTTGCAATAATTCCAAGTAATAACGAAAGAGTCTCAAATGTTTTACCGCGAAATCTTAATTTCATTTTTTTTGAAATCTCTTCCATCGCAGGCGGGGTATAATCACATTCAGATAGCTGCTTTATTGCGCTGTACAATTCTCCTTTATTAGACGAAAACTCTTTACAATATTTCTCTGTTTTTTCAACAAACTGCTGATCCGGAATTATTTCGCTTTCTTTAAGAACATAACGTGTCTCAATCATGGAAATAAATAAATCAATTATATCTGAAAAGTTTTTATACTTTTTTCTAAAGCTTAAATAAAATTCCGAAAGCTCGCTATAACCTGCTGTTCTTAAATAATCAAACGATGCTTCTTTATAAATATCTTCTGAATTCATTACAGAAGTTCTAAAAGATACTCCGCTCTCAAAAGGAAAATTATGAATGCAATATTGACAAAAACCATGTATTGTATAAATTTGCGAATCTGCAAAACAGGAAAACGCGTTTTTTAATCTTTTTGCATAAACTTTATTTCCGCCTGAATCCATTTCCCGGACTTTGTTTTTCAAAAGAGTTCTTATTCTGTTTTCAAGTTCAAATGTTGCTTTTTTGGTAAAAGTTACTACAAGAATTTCGGAAATATCATATCCTTTTTCCGCTATATAACGTACAACAAGATGCTCAAGGCTGTATGTTTTCCCTGTCCCGGCAGAGGCTTCTATAACAATATTTTTATCAAGATTTGCTAAGTCTATTTCAAACTCTTCCATAAATATTTTTCCGCTTATCTCCTTCAGTTATCACGAATCCAATTACCCGCAACAAATTTTCAAAAATTCAGATGGAAGAAAAAGTTTTCCATAAGTTTTTTAAATATTTCATCATCAAATCTTACATCAACTGAATTAAATCCTTTTAAATATTTTAAATCTGCAAAATTGTAATAATCGTAATATTTTTTCATTGAAGAAATTACTTCATCTATATTTTTGCCTTTTTTGAATTCTTTAATTCCAAACTCTATACAGCCTATATCTACAACATATGGAGTCTGAAGGTTTAAAATATATGCATCTGCAATAGATGCTGTTGAAACTTTAATATCTATTTTCGAAGATTCCGCAGAATCCGAAAATGTAAATATTTTCTCTCCAAGATTATCATAAATTGTATATGAGTTGCAAAAATCATAATTTGATGTTTTGAACAGCAAGTAACAAAAAAAATGAGGGATAATATTTTTTATATAATTTTTTCCACTAATTATTGCATGAAAATCAAATTGGTCTTTTTCCCTCTTTGCTCTTAATCCTTTTACAAGACCGCTTATTTCAAGTTTCCCGAACTTGCGTCCATCAAACACAACAGACTTTGCCGCAATCTCATTACTTGCCTGAGCAGCAGAGTTATCTCCAAAAATTACATTAACTAAATCTGAGTCAAAATATCTGTTTCTATGCAGATTATTATATAAATCACATATTCTTGGTTTAAGCATTTCATATTCTTTTTTTACTGCCGGAATATCCGCTACTCTGCTCTCCAGGATTTTTCTTTTATAAATTGAATCAACAAAAAAATCACAATCAAAATCCCCTGTTATTTTGCCCAAGTCTTCAACAATATGCAGCTGCTCCAGATAATCAATTCCCAAGTTTTCATTAACATCATTTTCTGCAAGCTCAAGAGAGTTTTCATAAATAGAAAGTTCGCTTCTAAGAAAATAACTTAAAGGAGTTTTTAAAAACATTAAAACATCTCTTATAAGTACCGGAATTTCCCGACTGGATTTCTCAGATTCATAATTGTTTTTCCCAAACAGCGGAATAAAGGGACTCTCTTTTTTATCTTTATAAAAAGAAACTGCAGGGTCATAATTTTTTATATCATAAGATATACCATATTTTGAATCCTTCATATAATAAGCAGGGTTATATGGAAAAAGAGGATGGGACATCGTTATTTCCTGCACAATATTTTTTCCTAAAATATCGCCAATATCAGAAACAACAACAGACGGTTCTCTTGATTCTCCGGTTACAGGATCTGTTCCATTATATAATATACCCAAATATTTTTCCGCAGATATTATTGTTTCAAGAAAAGCAAATGAATCGCTATTTTGTTTTGAAAGATCAATACTTTTTTCTGTAACATTTCTAAGATCATAACTTAAAGGCTTTTCTTTGCCGGGAAAAACATCTATATCCATACCTATCACAAAAATTGCAGAAAATGGAATTGCGCGAAGCGGTTTGATTGATGAAAAACAAACACCTGTTGACAGATAACGTCCTTTATAGTGCCCGCCGCTTTTAGAATATTCATCGAGCAGCGCCTTAAAAACAGGGAATTCAACCGCATCTGCATCTGCGTTCGCGTCTTTCAGATGATTTCCATCTTCCAGATTAAAATCAAGGACTTCTTCAAAAGCTTCGATTCGCTCTTTGCCGCTCACTTTGGATACTTCGCCAATGTTTTCAGAAGAGATAAGGCTTACTGCTTTTAAATTATTAATATGCCTGAAAATATTTTTAAGAAAACTCCTGCTTTTCTCATCGTCTGTTCCTTTTATCGGAGTAAGATATTTATCCATTATTTTCTCAAAAAAAGAACTCCACTCAGAAAGTTTCATTTTGGATTTTTTAATATAATAAAGATCATTATAGAGCGATTCGACAACAGCAAACATAATTGAAATCTTTTTTTCTTCGTTATTGCCAGAAAGAGCATACGGCAAAATCTTTTTATTACCAGGGAATGATACTTCGCCTTCTCTTTCATCAAAAACAAGCCCTGCAATTATTCGCTGGAATCCGCAATCCCATGTGCCTGAATTATCCTCATAAGAAAGAACATCATTTCTATGCCGATAATCAACACCCCACTTTATCGAAAGCGCATCGCAAATAGAAAGCCACTCATCAATATCTTTTCTTGTTACCCCATATCTTTCCATAAAACATTGACTTGAAAATATTTTAAAAAGATCTTTGCGGGAAAATCTCGAACCGCACAACTCGGTTAGATCAAGAAATGTTTTTACATAAGAAGATTCCCTTCCAATATCAATGTCCATAATATTGTATGGAATATCTAATAGCTCATTGTCCGACGGAAAAATAGATTCGATAAATGGGATATACTCGTTTATATCCGGAGCAGCTACTCCTATCTCGTGGAATTTAATACCTTTTTCCGAAACAAGCTGAATAATTTTATTCTTGATGATTTCTATCTCTCTTTTTTTTCCTGATGCTGATATAATTACCATTGAATTATCTTTAAAACAACCTTCGTCATCGTTAACCGGCATAATCTCGTTGTTAAAAATCGCTGCTTTTAGTTTTTCAAGAATTGTGTTCGCTGCCAAGCTTTCATAATACTCCTTAATTGCGACTTTTTTCCTGCAAAGTATATTGGCAAGCCCTTTTACAATAGATGCCCACTTTTCAACAGCAACAAGCCCGGAAGCCGAATCATCCGGGAAAGCAGAATTACTATAAACAGGCGATGGAGACAATATAAAATGATTAACGCAAACTCCGCAGTTTTCAGAAAGATAGCAAAAAAAGTTTACAGCTTGTTCACTCAAAAAAGAAGAACCAAAAATTACGATGTTTGAATTAAGCTGAGGAGCCTTAAATCTGTTTTCCAGAATATCTGTAATTAGCTGCCCAAGATGCAGATATGGAGATGTTTTTGAAAAAATAATTCTCCATAATTCTGCCTGCCATTTTTCATGGTGCAGAGCATAATCAAAATCACTATTTTCTATAAAACTTTTTCCTGCTTCCCAGGTCGCAACCATTTCCGGGCAGTTAAACCCATAATAATAAAATAAGCCTGCTATGCTGTCCGCAAGCGAAAAAAGCCGTTCGCTTTGAAGATAAGATAAATTATCGTAATCACTTTTTTGCAGCCTCTCTGGATCACGCTGATTTACCCCAAAATCTTTTTCTTCCCCTGATTCATCAATATATTTTTTAATAATCTGAAAATCAGGATAGTTTTTAATTTGAGAAAATATTAATTTGAGCTGGCGATATATTATTATTTTTAGGTCATCAAGATAGACAATACTTTTTTTTTCGATTATTTCCGGCACGCCAGGAAACTTTTCAAGAATATTTCTTAGAGCATTATCCTGAAACATAAAATTGATTCCGCTGCAAAGCCCTGTTAAAGAAGCTATTTCAAACCGCAGCCACTCTTCCATATTTTTATTCTGAATAATGACTATTGTGTTGTTGTCAAAAAGTTTTGCACTTGCTGAACTTTTTATATAGAGAGGCACCAGCTTCTTTAATGAATTGCTAAAATAAGCAGTATAATCAAGATTCATCACTGCTATTATACCTGGAAACTTATTATTGTAAAAACAAAAAAACTAATCTTTGCGCAAAATATCCCGCGGCTTGCTTCCGTTTTGCGGGCCGACAATGCCCCTGCGCTCCATCTCTTCGACAAGGCGAGCTGCCCTGTTGTAACCAATTTTTAATCTGCGCTGCAAGTATGAGGCTGAAGCTTTTCCTGCTGTTGTAACAATTTCAACAGCTTTATCCATAAGAGGATCTTCGCCGTAATCACTACCGTTTAACTCGAATCCATCATCATCTTCATCATCCATGAAAATTTCATCATCAATATATTCAGGCGCGCCATATTCCTTTACTTTTTCTGCAACCCTTTCAGCCTCATTCTCTGAAAGATACGCGCCCTGAATTCTTGTAAGGTATGGGTTCCATGATGACGAAAAAAGCATATCTCCTTTTCCGAGCAGCATTTCCGCTCCAACAGAGTCTATTATAATTCTCGAATCTGTTTTGCTTGCAACCATAAATGCAATGCGGGAAGGAATATTTGCTTTTATAAGTCCTGTAATAACGTCAATCGATGGTCTTTGCGTAGCAAGCACAAGATGTATACCCACAGCTCTTGACATTGCAGCAAGCCGCGCAACTGTTGATTCAAGTTCCTTGCCTGTTGTTGCCATAAGATCTGCAAACTCATCGACAACTACAACAATATACGGCAGAGGCATTGTTGCAATTTTATTGTTTTTTATTTTTTTGTTGAAAGAATGAATATCCCTTACCCCAAGAGCATCGAGAAGCGCATAACGTTTTTCCATTTCGTAAATACAATATTGCAATGCCTGAAACGCTTTTTTGGAATCTGTAATTACAGGCGTCAGAAGATGGGGAATATCATTATAGAGTTTAAGTTCTACAATTTTTGGGTCAATAAGTATCAATCTTACTTCCTGCGGTTTTTTGTTATAAAGAAGCGATACTATTATGGAGTTAACGCACACGGATTTTCCCGAGCCTGTTGCGCCTGCTATAAGAAGATGCGGGGTCTGTGTAAGATCAATTACTTGCTCTCCTCCTGTAATATCTTTTCCAAGAATAACCGGAAGATGATATTTTGAATATTGCGGATAATCCACAGAAATAAGCTCTCTAAAAGAAACTATGGCTCTGGTTCTGTTCGGCACTTCTATTCCAACCGCATGTTTTCCTGGAATAGGCGCAACAATTCTAACCCTCGATGCAGCAAGACGCAGTGCAATGTTATCCGCAAGATTTGTAATTTTCGAAAGCTTTACCCCTGGCGCAGGAAGTATTTCAAACATTGTAATTACTGGACCTTTTTTTATTCCTGTAACCTCTGCCTCTATTTTGAATTCCGCAAGAGTCTGCCTTAATATCCTTGATTCTTCCTTAGTACGTTCATCAATTACTACAAAGCCTGTTTCTTCATATTCATCAAGTATATCAACAGGGATTTTATAGCTGATTTTTTTAAGATTAATTTTTTTCTGCGATGCAAAATATTCTTTTACAACAACAGGATTATCATCGGATAGTGTTATAACTTCGACAATGTTTTTATCAGTGCCTTCCCCAAGAGAATCTTCATCTTCGTTTTCATCATCTTCGGTTTCGCCTTCTTCTCCCGGATCCATATCTACTCCCGCCAGATCAGGGTCCGGGATGAGAAAAGTATCGTTATCTGCATTTGATTCCAATGCCGCCGATGTTTCCGGCAAACCCGAAAAATCTTTTTCCCCTTCCGGCTTTTTCTCCATCCTAAAATAGGCAGGTCTGGTGTAAACTTCATCAATATAATCAGGAATACCATCTATTGTTTGCAATCTGGAATCTACGTTGCTTTTCTTATTTCCAGAACCTTCCGGCTCACAAGGCTGAAAAAGCTCGTCTGCTTGAGGCGGATCTTGACCAAAGGGATCAGGAGCTGCATATTCAGCAGGAGAGTAGGAAAAATTTAAGTCAACAAATCCTGTTCTCGCGGACGACAATTTGTCAATATCATCAGGATTATGAGGCTGAGCAGCTTCACAGTTTTCTACAGCATTATCTCTGAAGGAGTCCTCGCTGTCTTCTTCCATATTTTCTGCTATAATGTCTTTTATCTTTCTTTTTGAATGCAGAAAAAGTCCCAGCCTCACAATAAGCAAAAGCTGCGCCAATGCGAGAAGAAAGAGAATAAATGGGGCAAATAACCCGAATGAATTCAAAAGCCCTCTTTCAAGCGCACTTAAGTTTGTTTCAACATACATAAGACGCAGAACAAGACTAATCGTAATGAAGGGCAGGATTGTTAAAACAAGCAAAATTATATTATTTCTGTTAAAGTTCTTTTTTAACAAAAAGAATGTACAAACTAAAAGATATAAAGGAATGTAAAACGCTGAATCAAAATAATAGCTGTATAGAAAAATCCCGGGAAACAGCAGCGGGCTTGTAACGCCTGTTCTAACAAAAAAAATTGCAAATACAAGATATGCGGCTATAACAGCAATTACTGCTGCTGTTATAGCCTGCTTTTTATTTTCAACCACTGCTTATTCTGCTTTTATTATTAACCAATTCCCCGCGTAGATACGATCCGGATTCCTGATATTATTATCTCTGGCGATTCTTCTATAGAGCCACGGAGTTCTATAGAATGTATTTGAAATATCCCAAAGGGTATCGCCCCATACTATCCTGTACCTTATATATTCGGCGGTTCTTTCCGGCTCAGCAGGAGTTGGTTCTGCTACAGCCGCAGGCTCTGGTTCTGCCGCACGAACTGGTTCCGGCTGCGGCACCGCAACAGGCGCGGCTCGTTCCGGCTCCCTTGCCTCAGGAACAACTGCAACAGCACTCTCTGCAGCTCTTTGCTCAGCTCTTTTTGCAAGAGCAGGTTTCGCAATAAGTGTAAAGATAAGAAAACCCAGTAAAAGCAATAACAAAACTATTAATACTATCACTGCTATTTTAGTAGTTTTTTTCTTTTTATTATCTTTTTCAGCATCATAACCCCATCTTGCCTCTTCGCTCTCTTCGTCCTCATTATCCATGCCTGGATCTTCATCAAAATCAGATGAAAAACGCGGAGCATCAACCGAATCGCCAGAGTCCTGTGTATTATAAAAGTCAATATTGCTATCAATTGAATCAAGGCTTACAGATAAAAACTGTTTAACACCTGATATTGGCTCAGATGCCTGCACATCAAGTATGCCAGCGTCGCTTACGCTTATCAGAAGTTCAATATCCGGAACTTTTCCGCCTTTATGATTAATATTATTAAGGATGAGACTTCCAACATAGACAGGGTCGTACATCCCCTCTCCTTCTCCCCTAAAAATATCGATTTTAACATCTTTTTGCTTTTCTTTTACAGGAGAAAGAACGAGCCTTTTTTTAGCTCTGTCATCTTCTTTCAAAATTGGGAAAAATGTTCCATTAGCAATTCTTATACCAATTGTAGGGTTATCCAAATTATAGCCTCCATAATTTCTAATTTAGCTAAAACAAATCTCTACACACAATAAGCCTAAGCCTGCAAGCATATTTTGTCAACAAACTAAAACCTATATTCATATTTTTAGTTTAATCAGTTGCTTGCGCCACTCGGGCATATCATCGTGTTCTTCAAAACTAATTTTTTTTATTATTTTAAAATTCGGCGTCTGGCTAGCCGAATTATTTTCTACAATACCAAAAGCGCCGCTGCCCAAATAGACAACTTGCTCTTTTTTCCCAAGATTTTCGCCTTCTTTAATTTTATTTATTACACAATCAAAGTGAGCCGGGGCAGCGGCCTCAGGCAATGCAATCGCTGTGCTTAAATCCTGAATATCCTGCTGGCATATTCCGCATTTATGCATAACTCTGTTTTCTTCGGATTTTTCTCTCGGAGAATTATTAAAATTATTTCTTCTTCTGCTTCTATGATCTTTTCTAAAACTTTTATTATCCAACTTAAGTCCTCATAGATTTTTCTTCATCAATACCAAGCATCTCAGTTGATAAAACCTGAGCCAACTGCTGAATTGCTATAGACAAATACTGCTCATCATTAATTTTTATTTTGAGCTCTTCCAATTTGGCAGGATCTGTTTCTTTAGCAATTCTTACCATAAATTCTTAGCTCTCTATAATTATATTCTTGCTATGAGCTATCTTATCTTTGACTGCATCTACAAATAGAAAGTCAAACCTGATATCTGAATCAGATATTTTTTCTTTATTTTCAAACATATATTGCCTTGCACTATTTATAATTCTTCTTTTCTTCATAATATTCACACTAAACCCAGCTTCTATAATAGAAATAGTTTTCCAGGACTTAACTTCTATAAATACAACAACATTTTTATCTTTAGCTATTATATCTATTTCTCCTGTCTTCCCCCTATAGTTTCTCTCTAAAATAAGATAGCCTTCTGCTTCAAGATATTTGCAAGCAATATCTTCCCCTCTCCGACCCTTCTCATATTTGTTCAATCTGAGAGCTTTCCTTCCATTTCCGAAACATCAATAACTTTTACAATAAAGAGTTTTGTATTTGCCACTAAATCTATCTCTTCATTTTTTTCTACTTTTGCGCCTGTAGAATCTATAAGCAGTTTTATTACAGGCCGCAGCGGAGCTGTTGATTTAACCTTAACAACTTTGCCTATGCTGGTATCATTAAGAATTACAAAACTGCCCGGAGGATATATGCCCAAAACCTTAACCAAGACTTTGACTACGCCTGCATCATATTTTTTTGAATTCTCATTCAATATCTGTTTCATCGCAGCATATCCAATCATTGAAGTTCTGTATGCTTTAGACCTGTTCATTGCTTCAAAAGAATCTGTAACTGCAATTATTCTTGCAAGAAGATTTATCTGCTCTCCCGCAAGTTTGCTTGGATAGCCATTTCCATCCCATCTTTCGTGGTGCTGAATTACAATCCTGGCAATACCTTCGGGAAAACCTAATATTTTTGCAATAATCTGGTACGAAACAGTAGGATGCATTCTAACAACAGCAAGCTCCTCTGGTGTAAGATTTCCTTTTTTTTCCAATATTCTTTCGGGAATTCTAAGCATTCCAACATCATGAAGCAAAGAAGCAATTACAAGATTATTCATGCGTATCGGAGTAAGCTTAAGCTCTTTTCCTACAATGATCGATAAAATAGCGCAATTTATACCGCTAACAGCATACTTTTCACCAAGTTTATCGCTTTTATTTATATATCCTACAAGTTCATCAATATCTTTTATATCACCTGCACTTTCAACCATTTCTGTGAGCTGATCTGCAATCTCATTAATAACAGCAGCATTTGGTTTTTTCCCTTTTTTAAGAGCATTCATAATGTCGGAAAAAAGCTCTATCATGGATGCATAAGTAATGAAAAATTTAGAATCCGCGGCATCAGTAATATTGGCAATCGCTGCAGGCTCTTCTTTTTTTTGGGCATCTTTAATGAGCTCACCGGTTGTAAATACTTCGCTAATCCCCCACTTTACAATTCGCTCAAGATCTTTTGCTTTCATGCTTGTGTCTGCAGGAACAAGCATATTGGAGAGTTTTTCGTCCATGTAAATAGATTCAGTAAACTTGTCGCCGTCTTTTAATTCTGCTACTTTTATCTTTTTCATATCCGCCCTTACCGAACTTTGAGTACAAAAGCAAGTATTTCTGCTACAATTTCATAATACTCTTCAGTAATAAAATCTCCTGCATTAAATGTACATAAAGAATCAGATAGCGCCTCGTTCTTTACAATAACTATTCCATTTTTAGCAGCTATTTCAACTATTTTCTCCGCGCTAGATCCGCTGCCCTTTGCTGTAATAACAGGCGCGATTAAGCTTTCATTATACTGCAATGCAACAGCTTTTTTAATCTTCATACGCTATATTCTAAAATCTACATCATAAAAAGCGTCAATCTTTGAGAATCCATTAAATAAATGAATATCATAGATATTATCGTCAATTATTACACCAAGGTTGTGAAGTTTTTTCTTAAATAAATCAAACTTTTTACCTTCACACGCCGCGCTTCCTTCTCTGTTTGCATAAATTTTAACTATTTTTTCAGATTCTTTTAAGGCTAATATCTCAAAAAACCATTTAAAAGCAGCTTTTTCCACATGGACGATGAGATTCTTAAGTTCATTTTCGATAACTTTAAGCCTTAAATCTCCTTTTATATCATCCATCTGAAAAGGAATAATTGCCCAATTTCTGTCGGGAAGGGGTAAATGGTTAAAAACAAACAAGGCGCTGTTATCTTCTTCTGAGTCTGCTACGGCTTGAGAAAGCGTGTCTTTTATATCCTCTTTTTTGCTGCTTTTTTTGCCATGCTCTTGGCCACCCTGATTCTTCTCATGATCCGGCGAAACTGCATCCAAAAAAGCAGAAACCGCAGATTCGTTCTTAAAGCCTTTTAAATAGGCTTCCCCGGCAAGTGCAGCACTAAAAATATCTCTAATTCTTTTTCTATAAATAAGGGATTCCAGAATAGATAACAGGGCGTTATCTGTTGGTTTTCCTGCAGAATCCAAAAATGAGGCTAAAAATCTGGATAAAATGTCGGTTTTTTCTATAAAATGATTATTTTCAGCAGAAGAAGCAGGAAGAAGAGAGCTATTTCCCGAGAGATTCGCCTGCTTTGGTAAAACAGAAAGATATAAGTTATTTCCCCTTGAGATAATATTGCCTTTTATAATATCTCCGGGGGAAAAATTATTTTTGCTTAAAACAGTAAACTCCCGCAATCCAGCTAGACCATTTTGCAAGAGTCTAACTCTAACATGCTTATCTGAAACACTTTCAAGTATTGTTATAACCCCGCTGTATCGAACAGTTCCAGGCTTTATGTTGTCAGAGTTAAGGTTAATCTGCACTTAATCTTCGGCGTAGGCTTCGCCTAAGCTTAAGCATTCACCTTGTCAGCTTTTTTTCTGATAAGTTCTTTAATTTTTGCAGCTTTGCCCACTCTGTCTCTAAGGTAATAGAGTTTTGCCCTTCTGATTTTTCCTGCCCTTACAATTTCTACTTTTTGAATACGCGGCGAATGAAGAGGAAAAATTCTTTCAACACCAACACCATAAGATAATTTTCTTACAGTAAAAGTCTTTCTTACCCCGCCGTTGTTTTTAGCAATACAAGCGCCTTCAAAAATCTGAACCCTCTCTGTTGCACCTTCAATAATTTTAAAATAAACCTTTATAGTATCGCCAATGCGAAAATTTTCAGCATTTTCCTTCATCTGTTTTGTCTCAATTGATTTAATCAAGTCCATTTTTCTCACCTCCAACTTTCCCTAAACAGCCGTGCTTTTCGAATCCGCAGTCGCCCCTGGCGAACAGATTGCGGCTTAGAAGATCCGGCCTAAATTTTTCTGTTTTCTCAAGACTCTTTTCAAGTCTCCAGTTTTTTATATTCAACGCATGTCCCGAAAGCAATACATCCGGTACCTTTGCGCCATCAATTTCTGCTGGCCGCGTATATTGAGGATACTCAAGTATCCCCCTTTCAAAGCTCTCTTCTTCAAGAGAAGAGCTATTTATTACCCCATACAGCAATCTGTAAACAGAGTCAATAATAACAAGTGCAGCAATTTCTCCGGACGAGAGAACATAATCGCCTACACATATTTCATCATTAACATATCTGTCAATAACCCTCTGGTCAATACCCTCATACCTTCCGCAGATAAAAATAAGTTCTTCCTCTTGCGAAAGATTCCTTGCATAAGCTTGGTTAAAGACCTTGCCTGAAGGAGAAGGATATATTGTTCTTATAGAAGACGCAGAAACTGACTCCAAAGCTTTAAAAAGCGGCTCTGGCTTTAAAATCATTCCTGCCCCGCCCCCATAGGGGTAATCATCACAGGTTTTATGCTTATCTTCAGCAAAATCCCTGATATTTACAACATTAAACTTAACAAGCCCTTTCTCAACAGCTTTTAACATAATTGAGTTATTAAAATAAACATCAATTATTTCAGGAAAAAGCGTAAGAACATTGATTTTCATGGAATAATCCACTCTTCAAGCAACTCTATGGTCTTGTTTTCAGTATCAACCTTGCCAACAAATTTGTTTGTAAAAGGAACAAGGAAAACCTTTTTTCCTTCTTTGCCGGTCAAATCCTTCTCATCTTCACTGCCGCCAGCATCCAAATCTTTGCCAATACTCTCAACCTCAAGAAAATCCGTTGTCCCGCACTCGCAAATAACAGATTTTACCCTTCCATATACTTTTGACCCTTTTTCCGGAGTGCTTACAAGAGCGCTGCCGTAGAGATCAGCCAAATAGTATTCCCCTTCGCCAAGTGCGCAAGCATTCTCGCGCGATACCCACATTTCCCAATTAATGTATTTTTTAGCTGCCTCAGGAGTATGGATACCCTCAAATCTTATAACAAGATTATTACCATGCGGCAAAACTTCTTCTATCTTTTTCTTTTCCCGGATCTTGCCATTCTGCAGAACAACTTCTTTTAATTCAAAAAAATGATCTTTCTCTCCGGAAAAATTCATTATCTTAACAAACCCTTTTACGCCAAAAGATGTTCTGATTTTTCCGATTACTAAATTATTATTTTTCATGCTGTCTTTAGAAACCAGCACCTTTTAGTCTAATATTTCCAGAACAACCCTTTTGCCGGTTTTTGTTGCAGAAGCGCTTAAAACAGTTCTTATTGCTTTTGCTATCCTGCCATGTTTTCCTATAACTTTTCCAATATCATCCGGAGAAACTTTAAGCTCCAATATTGTAGATTTTTCACCCTCAATCAAATTAACACTAACCCCATCAGGGTTATCTACAAGAGATTTTGCAATATACTCAACAAGATCTTTTTCTAGTGACATCTTTTCTCCCTGTCTCAATTAAGAAAAATATTATTCTTATTCAAAAGTTTTTTTACTGTATCGCTAGGCTGCGCACCTTTATCAAGCCAGTATCTAATTTTATCAGAATCCAGTTTTACCTGTCTTTCTTCAGCTTCAATAGGGTGGTAAAGACCTACTTCTTCAATAGCCTTGCCATCTCTAGGCGTTTTTGAGTCCATTACAACAACTCTGTAGTATGGTCTTTTCTTTGTGCCTAATCGTTTCAGCCTGATTCTTACACTCACTCGAACTTCTCCTCCTTAAACTATTCCTTCTAGTATTACACTAATTACCAAATTGAGACAATAAATCAGCTTGGTATTTTTTATTTTTAGATACTTTTTTCATCATAAGCTTCGTTTTTTCAAACTTTTTCAAAAACCGATTTACATCTGAAACAGAAGTGCCGCTGCCAGCAGCAACCCTTTTTCTTCTCGAAGGTCCAATGATTCTATAGTTTTTTCGCTCCATTTTAGTCATGGAAAGAATTATAGCCTCTTCTTTTTTAAACTCTTTATCATCCAGTTTGCTTTCATCAATATTACCCTTGAGACCCGGAATCATATCAACAAGAGACTGAAGGCTCCCCATTTTCTTGATTCTTCCAAACTGCTCAAGATAATCCTCAAGAGTAAAGCTCGCGCTCTCCATCTTCTCCTGAAGCTTCTCAGCCTCAGCAGCATCCATCGTCGCCTGAGCTTTTTCAACAAGCGAAACAACATCGCCCATTCCAAGAATTCTCGAAGCAATTCTATCCGGATGAAAAACATCTAAATCATCGATTTTCTCGCCAACACCAATAAACTTTATAGGCCGGCCTGTTACAGTTTTAAGCGAAAGCGCAGCCCCGCCCCTTGTATCAGAGTCAAACTTACTTAAAATTACACCGCTAATCTCGATTTTTTCATTAAACTCTTTCGCAATATCCGCACTCTGCTGACCTGACATAGCATCAGCAACAAGCAGCGATTCATCCGGCTGGGCAATTTTCTTGATATTCTCAAGCTCCTTCATCATATCGCTATCGATATGAAGGCGCCCCGACGTATCCACGATTACAGTATTAAAAAGATTCTGCCTCGCAAAAGAAAGAGCATTTTTTACCACCTTTTCAGGCGTAGTCTGCTCCTTATAGACATCTACTCCAATCTGCTTCCCAAGCACAGAGAGCTGCTCCACTGCTGCAGGCCGCACCAAGTCTGCTGCAACCAGAAGCACCTTGCGCCCATCCCTCTTAAGCCGATTCGCAAGCTTCGCAGTCGTGGTCGTCTTACCCGAGCCCTGCAAGCCAAGCATAAGAATCACAGAAGTAGCATCCGGGCCTTTAAGCACAAGATCCTGCTTTTCATCGCCAAGAAAGCTAACCATTTTGTCGTAAACAATTTTTATAAATTGCTGCCCCGGCGCAACAGATCTTAGAACCTTTTCTCCGACCGCTTCCTCAAGAGTTGAGTTAACAAAGCGCCTCACAACCCTCAGATTTACATCCGCGTCAAGCAGCGCTGTCTTGATCTCCTCAACAGCCTCTGTAACATTTTTCTCCGAGATTGATGCTTTGCCTGAAATCGTTCTGATAATGTCAGAAAATTTAGTAGATATTCCGTCTAGCATAAGTTTAAAGATTTATACTCTTTTAATGGAAAATTGTCAAGTATGACGCTTTATTCTGCAGCAATTCGGAATTTAGAAAAGGCTTGCTCGAAATACCCCGAAATACACATAAAATCGTAGGCTCAGATGAGCAACCCCCTGTTTTTCATCAATTTTGATAATATTTCGAGAGAAAAAATCCAAATTCCGAATTGCTGTACAAAATTGCTTGACTTTTATCATAGACAACAGTCGGTATTTTGCATCTTTTTGGCAATTTGCCGGAGGGGAACCTTCGCTCGTCTTTACTAGCTCAGCGGGAAATTCCCGACCGATGGTATGTTTTTTTGTCAGATGCAAAAAGCTGCTAACCGAAAACCTATGTTTCCAAAGATTTTAAGAGACTAACCATTTCCAGCGCAGAAAGCGCTGCATCAAAACCTTTGTTTCCGGATTTTGTTCCTGCTCTCTCAATTGCCTGCTCAATATTTTCCGTAGTTACAATTCCAAATATTACAGGAACCCCGGAGTTAAGCGAAATACTGGCAATGCCTTTTGACACTTCGCTGCAAACATAATCATAATGAGTAGTAGAGCCGCGAATAACAGCGCCAAGACAAATTACAACATCATATTTTCCGGATTTCACCATCTTCGAAGCTACTGTTGGAATTTCAAATGCTCCGGGCACCCATGCAATAGAAATATCATCTTCGTTTGCATCATGGCGGCGGAGAGCATCAAGCGCTCCTTCTATGAGTTTTGACACAATAAGTTCGTTAAACCTTGCGGCGACAATACCTACCCTAACACCTTTTCCGGAAAACTTTCCTTCATATACTTTCATATTTTCTACTCCCTTTCTATACATTTCTCGTATCTTAGTATTGGGCAAGCATGTGCCCCATCTTATTCTTTTTTGTCTGCATATAGTTTTTGCAATGCTCTTTCTGCTCTGTTTCGATTATAACTCTTTCTATAATCTCAAGCCCGAACTTTTCGAGCCCTGCTATTTTCTGCGGGTTGTTTGTCATCAGCCTGATCTTTTTAACACCCAGGTCAACCAGAATTTCTGCACCCTCAGTATAATCCCTGCTGTCCGCAGAAAACCCCAGCGCAAGATTAGCATCGACTGTATCCATTCCTTTGTCCTGTAACGAATATGCTTTTAGTTTATTGATAAGCCCAATGCCCCTGCCCTCCTGACGCAAGTAAACCAGAACACCCCGCCCCTCTTTCTGAATTGCACGCATAGCTTTATCATACTGATCCCCGCAATCGCACTTGGCAGAACCCAAAATATCGCCCGTAAAACACTCTGAGTGCACTCTTACCAGCACCGGCAAACCGCCAGTTACATCGCCAACTGTTAGCGCAATATGATGCTCCTTGCTTTTTTTGTTTACATAGCCATATATGGTAAAATCACCATATCGCGTAGGAAGATTCGCACTTGTCACACGCTCCATCAGTTCACATATATACATTTTCCATCCTCTGCCTGGTTTTTGCCCGCAATCGCGCTATGTCGATTAATAATTACTTTCACAATCATACATTATTTTTCTTTCTGTAAGCCACAAGGTCTTTAATCGTTACCAACTTAATGCCGTACTCTTTTGCAAAAACAGCAAGCTTGGAACCCCGCATCATTGTGCCGTCATCGTCCATAATTTCGCAGCAAAGCCCTACTTCCGGAAGCCCGGCCAGCCGCACAAAATCAACAGTCGCTTCTGTGTGCCCGCACCTGACAAGCACGCCGCCATCCCTTGCCTCGAGCGGAAACATATGGCCGGGTCTTCGGAAATCCTCGGGCTTTGCGTCAAGCTCTGTGCACTTTATCGCTGTTAAGGAACGCTCAAAAGCAGAGATTCCTGTGCCTGTATCAACATGGTCAATGGTAACAGTAAAAGCTGTTGCGTGTGGATCAGTATTATTTTCTACCATTTGGGGAAGATCGAGCTTCTTAATCCATTTTGCAGCCATTGGCATACAGATAAGCCCCTTTCCTTTGCTTGCCATAAAATTAATAATCTGAGGCGTCGCATACTTTGCAGCGCAAATAAGGTCTCCTTCGTTTTCCCTCTCCGGGTCATCTGTAACGATAATCATTTTGCCGTCTTTTATATCCGTTATTGCTTCCTCAATAGTGCTAAATGACATTTCTCCTCTCCTTTAAAAACTTTTTTAAAAACCATGTTTTTTTAAAAAATCAATATCTACATTACTCTGTTTTTTTGCGGCAGCAAGTCCTCCGGCAAGATCGCCGTTGCCTGCATTTATAAACTTGTAAACATATTTTCCGATCATGTCGCATTCAAGATTAACAAGATCGCCCCTGTTTTTCTTAAGCAGAGAAGTTACTTTTACGGTATGCGGAATAAGCGATACAGAAAAGCTATCCTCTCCCAGCTCTGCAACTGTAAGGCTTATGCCGTCTATTGCAACAGACCCTTTGTCTACAATATATTTTAGAATTTCGGATGCTGTATTGATTTTAACCCAGACTGCATTATCTTCCTGTTTAATATCTGAAATAGTGCCAGTGCCATCAATATGGCCTGATACCATGTGCCCGCCGAATCGCCCGTCCGCACGCATGGCTCGTTCGAGATTAACAATCTCGCCTGGTTTAAGATTTGCAAAAGCGCTAAACCTCAATGTCTGAGGCATAACATCTGCAACAAAGCTATCCGAAGAAATAGCTGCTGCAGTAAGACAAACCCCGCTTACAGAAACACTGTCGCCGATCTTTAAGTCATCAAGCACAATATTTGCTTCTATTGTGAGCTTTACTGACTTCGCTCCGGGCTGAATCGATTTTACTTTTCCTGTTTCTTCGACTATACCTGTGAACATTCCGCCTCCCTGGCTTCGGCTATTCCTGTAAACACTCTGTTTCCCCCACTTCATATTCAAGCAGAACATCTTCGCCTATTGCGCTAACGTTAGTCAGCTTTAGTGCGATAGCGTCTGAGATATTTTTTATACCCAGACCTTCTACAGGAGAAAGACTCTCTTTGCCGCCAAATATTTTTGCTCCAATATATATGTGCAATTTGCGGACAATCCCTTGCTCTAGCGCGCTGTAGTTTAAAGTTCCGCCTCCTTCAAGAAGAATACTGTCGATTCCAAGTTCTCCAAGCTGCTGCATTAAGTCTTCCAGATCAAGTTTCGAATCCCTTATTTTTGTTTCGAGCACCCGGATTCCCAAAGCTTCGAGTTGCGTTTTCTTTGTATTCCTGCAAACACCCGAAGCCCCGGAAGCATCGCCAGAAGCAGCAGAAACCCAATTAAGTGAAGCTGTAGCCGGCGCTTGCCCTTGTCCGCTATCGCGTTCGCGGCATCCGTACCCGCAAGCGGCACTCGCTTTGCGCGTGCTTTGCACGTGTCGCTGCGCCGAGCACGGCGTCCGTGCCGTTGCCACAATAGTAGGAACTGTTCTTGCAGTTTGGACAATCCTTGAATCCAGCGGTATTCTTAGAGAAGTATCGCAAATAATCCTTACAGGATTTCTACCCTCTGTCTTGCGCTTGCCTGTCTCCATTTCCGCTGCCCCGCCCGGCAACCTGTCCGCCGCCCTATCCGAGAGCCTGCACGTAAGCAAAGGATCATCTGCAAGAACAGTTCCAGTGCCAACCATAATTGCAGACAACTCACCCCGCGTCCTATGAGTCGAAGTGCGCGCCAATTCTCCTGTTATCCACTGCGACTGCCCACCGCTTGTAGCAATTTTGCCATCAGCACTCATTGCATATTTCATAACCACATATGGTTTTTTTGTTCTTGTATAATAAAAAAATATTTCGTTTAAATCCCTGCATTCTTTTTCAAGGATCCCTGTCTCAACCTCAATTCCGTGAGCCTTTAAAATCTCGATCCCTTTTCCGCTAACAAGAGCATTAGGGTCAATGCACCCAATCACAACTTTTGAGATTTTACTCGCGATTATAGCATCTGTGCACGGAGCAGTTTTCCCATGATGACAGCACGGCTCAAGAGTAACGTACAATGTTGCGCCAGCTGCATCGCTGCTGCAACAAGCACTTAATGCCTCTATCTCCGCATGAGCGCCGCCATACTTTGCGTGAAACCCCTGCCCTATGATTCTTTCATCTTTTACAATTACAGCGCCAACCATAGGGTTAGGATTAACTCTTCCCTTGCCCTTAGCTGCAAGCTCCAAAGCAATTTGCATATATTTTTCATACATTGCAAAACTCATCAATACACCTTCGCGCAACGTTCTTCAGCAGCAGGCAACAAAAAAGCTCCGGAACATAGATATATCCCAGAGCTTCTGCATATTATAAATGCGTCAATCTTCTTTCATCCAGACTCTGACTGTCGGCTTCGGAATCACACCGAATCTGCCTTTTGGCTCGTGGGCTTTACCACCGGTAGGGACTTTCACCCTGCCCTGAAGAATTTAATATTTGACCTCGAAAGCCACATTTTTGCTGCTTTCAAAGCGAAAAAATGTTATCCATCCACAAAAAATGTGGATAAACAGTATTATTTATCTGCGTTTAATATATAAAAAACCTGATTTTATGTCAATTGTTTTTGATAGTTTTTGCACGTCAAACGCATGAATTGTGCTATCTTCTTACAAGGCAAAGAATTACAAAATACATAGGTTTAATGCAATGTCAGCTAAGTCTTTATCCTGTAATGAATTACAAAATTTCATGCGTTTGGCGTGTTAATACTTCTCTATCCTCTTGTTCCATTTCTATCTTAAGGCCTGATATTTAACTGTATAATACATAGCTTCATATTTCAAGAGCTTTTTATAATCCTTTCGCAATAAAGGGTACGCTTCGCGACCACCAGGCAGCTTGCCCGCGGCACTCGGCTCCTAAGGCAGGGAACCGCTGATTTATCCAATCGAGAATTGCAAAGCATCCCGAACGGGGCTTGCTTTACCTTATTTCCGAATGAAGCGAGTGTAGCGGGCGGGCTTGCACGCACATTACCGAGCGAATAAGGAAACGCAGCTTTGCTGCGGTATCCTTTTTTCGCAGCCGATGTTTTTTTCGACCGAGCGCAGTCTGCTTTGCAGTGCCGCAGTTTTCTGCAAGAAAACAAGAAAAATATGGATAGAGTCAAATCTAATCAGCGATTCCATAGGTTAATAAAACAGACAGGCTTTCCCCAATCCACTGCAAAACCTTTAAAGTGATAGGTCAAAATGAGTAATTTATCTTTTAGACAAAGTTCGATTTTTCATAAAGGATTTCTGGGTCTAAATCAATTCCATTTGGCCAGCCTATAGTATCAAATGATATTTTAACCATTTTGAAAAAGTTTTTATCTTGTAGTGTTTTAAACATTTATGGGTGCCTTTTCATATAGCGGGCAATTAAAAAAAGAGATATACCATATTTTTATAATATAGGTATAATGAATATAAGAGAAAAATATATAATTATGAAGGTAGAGCTAAACAGCACGGCAAGAAAACAGTTTCACCGATTGAATGAGCCATATCTAAGCCGCATAACTGCCGCCCTTGATAAACTGGAAAGAGAGCCGCTTGGAAGGAGACATTAAAAAACTGCAAGGCCGGGACGGATACCGTGTTGTTGTTGGAGACTATCGAATACTTTTTGACATAGAAAAAAATAGAATTGACGTTTTCAAAATAGCTCATAGAGGGCAAGTATACAGGGAGAAGTAAAAAATGGACGCTATCACAATAAGACGAGAGTTAAAACAATATATTGACAAAATACCGGAAAGCAACCTTGAAATAGTACGCCCAATGCTTTCTTTTCTTGCCATGAAGCAAGACGATAGGCTTGTTATTGAGACAAATTTAACTGCAAGCGAAAAAGCAGTTATTAAGGCAGGGCGTAAAGAGCGCAAAGAACATCCGGAAAACTTTACTTCATGGGCAGCCATAAAAGCTGAATCAATAAACCAGAAAAAAACTAAAAAATAGGGGGAACCCCTTCTGATTCCCCCTAAAAAAGGTGTAGGACTTGGTCCCGGGTGTGTCTTACGACTCTTCGGTAACCCATGCATCCACATGGATACACCTCTAATAGAAGTATAACTTATATCCATTTTTTTATCAAGAAAAAAAAGAGCCGGCAAAAAGCCGGCTCTTAAAACACGAGGTTAACCCCGCCAAATATTAAACACTAGAAGCTAGCGTTAACTCCAACACAGAGTCTTTTTTCAAAGAATTTTGAATCAAATTTCCAAATCCGCAGTTACTAGTAATATGAAAAGACAAACATCAAAGTATAAGAAATACAAAGACAGCGTGTTCTGTATGCTGTTTTCTGACCAAAACAAACTAAGGGAGCTTTATAATACCATTACTGGCTCTTCTTACAGCAAAGAAACCCCAATGACCATTAACACATTACAGGAAACCTTAGGCATAGGCTTAAAGAATGATATATCCTTTACCATTGGCGACAAAACCATTGTCCTGATAGAGCATCAGTCAACTATTAATCCCAATATGCCTATTAGATTTTTGTTATACGTAGCAGCTCTGTATGAGAAAATGATTCTCCGCAAAGAACTCTATGCAGAGCGGGGACTTGAGCTCCCAAATCCCGAGTTTTATTTGTTTTACAATGGCAAAGCGCCATATCCGGAAGAAACAACATTGCGTCTTTCTCAAGCATTTAAAAAAAGAGCTGGGATAGAAGAAGGTATACCGGATGTTGTCGAAACAAATATAAATTTTTGTACAAATCTCCAGTATAATCTCGAACTTGAGGTTAAAGTGTATAATATTAACCTTGGACATAACAAGAGGCTCATGGCAAAAAATCGCGATTTGGGAGAGTTTGCAAAATTCGTTGAAATTGTAAGGGAGAAGCAGGCAGGCTTAACCAAAAAAGAAGAGCTTGAGGAAGCTTTTCGGCTTGCCATTAAGGAATGCATAGAACATAATATATTAAGAAAGTTTCTTGAAACCCACGGGGAGGAAGTTATGAAAAGCCTATTGAAAATAACCAGAGAGGAATATATTGAGCTGCGCCTGGAGTCTGCGCGTGAAATTGGCAAGGAAGAAGGGCTTGCCAAGGCAAAACTCGAAACAGCGCGAAAACTCAAGACTATGAGACTTTCTTTATCGCAAATTGCAGAGGCAACGGGACTTCCCATCGAAGAAGTAGAGAAGTTATGAAAAGCCTATTGAAAATAACCAGAGAAGAGTATATCGAACTGCGCCTGGAATCTGCGCGTGAAATTGGCAAGGAAGAAGGGCTTGCCGAAGGCAGAGAAAAATTGCTCGAAACAGCTCGAAAATTCAAAGCTATGGGACTTTCGCTTGAACAAATAGCTGAAGGAGTTGGACTTCCCATCGAAGAAGTAGAGAAGTTATGAAAAGTCTATTGAAAATAGCCAGAGAGGAATATATTGAGCTGCGCCTGGAGTCTGCGCGTGAAATTGGCAAGGAAGATAGGCTTGCGCGCCCAATTTGGAAATAACACAGACGAAGAAATATACTGCCATATTCTTATAATATAGGTTATAATGAACACAAGGGGAGATATAGCCATGAACGAATATGAAATTATGCTTATATGGGACGACGAAGCACGGGTATGGATAGCTATAAACGATGATATACCGCTCACCCTTGAAAACGGTTCTCTTGATCTTCTTATTGAGCGAGTAAGACTTGCTACTCCAGAAATACTGGAATTAAACAACAAAGAATATCAAAATGTATACCTTAATTTTTCTATTAAGAAACGTGCTAAGGTTATAGCCTAATGGCAGAATATGAAAAAAAGGTGCGTAAAATCCTTAAAGAAAACGGCTGCTATTTTGTACGTCACGGCAAGGGTAGCCATGATATATGGCATAGCCCTGTAAATAATCATTCTTTCCCAGTACCAACTAAAATAAATGTATAAAACATTTTGTTTGTCTCCTCACTCGGTCACACCCGCAAGGGGTACTTTGTGTGCAAACTTTGTTTGCCCGCGACCCTCGTTACGTCAACAAATAAAAGCAAGATTTACTGCGAACAGCATTATAAAACAAGCAGGCATCAGTTATCATTTTTAGTACACGACACAAAGAACTAAAAAAAGAGGGGCGCAAGCCCCTCTTAAACGTGAGCCGAAGCTCATAAAATATTAAACACTAGAAGCTAGCGTTAACTCCAAAGAAGATTGCGCCTGTATTCAAAGCTGCTGCCCGACTGCGACCTATAATTTGTCCAAGATCGTTGCTTGCAACACCGCCAAGTCCCCAAGTATCGGATGCATAAGCGCCGTTAGCATCTTCGTTAAGAAATACATAACCAAAAGCATAAGTAACTCTGCCTGGTCTTAATCTAACTCCAAATTCTGCTCCAAGAAATACTTCGTCATTAGCTAGAAATTCTGAATAGTTGCCAAAAGCAAACTTAGCCCCAGCCTGTAGAGTAAAGAAGTTCGTAAAATTATAAGCAAAAGATACAGCAAGTTTTCCTAATCCCATGTCGTCGTCCGGACCTACATTAGGTATGCCCAAGAAAGCAACGCCAAAAGTTGCACCCATAGCAGAGAAATCTGCCAATGCTTTAAAAGCAGCTAACCAATCATTATCTGGGTTAAAAACTCCATTACCCCAATGATTGCCACCCCAGTTAGCAGCATTTCGCATATCAAGAACACCGCCAATTCTAAGGTTCATGTCGTCTGCAACTTCCATTGCAAATTGTGCTTCTACACCAAAAGCCCTGTGGTCTTCATCACCATCCTGGATAAAGAAAGCTTCGAGCCATAAAGGTACATCTATTGCGTTAAAATCAAAGCCTACTCCGCCAAGAAAACCAAACACATGGCTATCATTGTCTCTAAATGCATAAGCGCTGCCTGCGATATATGGTCTTACAAGACCGTCTGCAATAGTTAAATCCAGTCTTCCGCCAAGGTTTCTGGTAATACCTAGCTCCTGGCTGCCTGTAGCCCAAATTGTGTAACCGCCGACTCTACTAAATGTTGTAAATGCATTCATCCCAACAGTAGTTGCAAGACCTACAGTGTCTTCGAATCCAAAAAACCTTGCCCAGTTTGTTCTTACTGTAGCAGCATGAAGAGCCATAGCATACTTCATATCATGAGCACCAGAGTCAGCAAATGTCCTCCCAGGAGTAAGCATAGGAATAGCACCACCATACACATTGTTAGTACCAAGTTCCTCTCTATTCCTATCTGCTCTTAGTTCCAGTCTAAGAGTGTTGTACTCATCGATATTAGAGCTAAAAATCAGCCTGGCTCTGTCCAGCCTTCCAACATAGTGGTTATCAATTACATCGCCAAAAACGCCCATCCTCATGGTGCCGGTAACTGTAGGACTTGCCACAGCAGGAGCTATTACAAAAACTGCAAGAGCTACTACTAAAATAAATTTTAATTTCATTATTATTCTCCTTTCAAAATTTAGGGTAAAAGCCTATGACTTTCATATTCCCTTCTAGTAAAAATAATTTCAATTAATTATAGCAACACTATTTTTGCACGTCAAGAAAAAATTTTGCAAATTCTTTGAATTTTTGTAACAAATTTGAACCATCGAGACAGGTTTGGGGTACGCCAATGCTTCGCATGACCCTGCGCTAGTTTCGCGGCGTCCATGCCGCAAGGCGCTAAGACACAAGGTTTTGCTGTTTATTAAGCTTTTTAGCACAATTAGGTTAGCATGACCCTGCGCTAGTTTCGCGGCGTCCATGCCGCTGCGCAGGGATGCGGCGTCCATGCCGCAAGGCACTAAGGGCACAATTTGGTTCGCACGAAGGCACGAAGTCGCCATTGAGTCGTGCATATAGGCACAAAGTTTTGCTGCTTTTCAAGTTTTGCTTGACTTTTGGTCATTTTTAGATGATAGTGAAGATGTATCGTCAAGAGCGGAAAATCGCTTTCCGGCGGATGCGGGGTTTCCCGCATGACTGATGGACGTGTTTGCGTCGTCCGACGATTTAGCCCATATACTTTGTAATTGAGTATATGGGCTTTTTTTATTTACAAAGTATGTTTTGTGGATAACAATCTTGCCTTCGTCTGTGGTATCAACACTTACTACTGCTGTATCATATTTTTCATGCTTTTTTATGAAAACAAGGGAATTTCTAGAAGGTTTTCTATTATCTAACTTTACATCATCTGGATTAGATAAAATATCTGGAATTTTTTGATACTCCACGGCATCTACTTCCGGATGATGGTTGACTGCATGGTCTATAAAATATCCTTTGCCGGAATAGACTGTTTGATTAGTAATATCATCGCCTAAATATTTGAGATATTTGAGAGGAATTGCGGCAATGGGTTCATATTCATTGCCAAACAAGGCAAATATTTCTTTTCTCGTTTTTCCTTTTGCCTGCAATAGGTTTTTAGGCGCCAACCATTCGGAGATTTGCTTTTTCCAGTCGATAACAGCCTGCGACTTTTCTTCTAGTCGCGATATATTAAAAATATGATTATACTTTGATGTTTGTTTTTTCATGCTTATCTAAACTGCGGATTTGGAATTTTGATTCAAAATAAAAGGTGTTATTTTAGCCATCTGGCATTAATAGGAGCCTATCATATATTTTGTGTAAATGACAAAATATATGATAGGCTCATAGTAGGTTCTTATTTGACTCTAATCAGTGCTTCCATATTTTTTCTCGTTTTCTTGCAGAAAACTGCGAAAAAAGGATAATAATGTATTGCTGATTTATTCTCGATTGAATAAATCAGCGGTTTCCTAAACAATGGTTATTTAATTTCGTATTGCAAAAAAAACTATATTTGTATAGCCTTATAATATGATTAACAACTTTGCGAATTCTCCGGAGAACAAAATTCTTAAGTTCTCTACTGTTAATAAAAACCTATCCGGTCATATCCCGGGTCATGCTGGAATTGGGGCTTCAGATAAGAAAAATCAGATAGTAATAAACGCCGCTACTCTTACAGGGCTCGATAAAATGCCGGTCGATATTTTCGATGGTGTATATTTAGGCAAAGCTTTCAAAAATGCGCTTATTTTATGTATCGATACTCGTAATTTTAGCAAGTTTTTATCTACCAACCCAGAAGAGGTTGTTTATAAGCTTATCAGGGAATTCACGACAAACCTCCTTGCTTGTATCAATCACTTTGGATCCGGCTGCTCATATTACAAACTTACGGGAGACGGAGCCATAATAATTTGGGAGGAAACCACTAAAAACTCAGTAAATGAAGCAATTTCTATATTTAACAACTATAACGAATTCTTAAGCGAAGATTTGTTTAAGCCATTTCCATGTTTGGGATTGGCAGGAGCGCTTGTTAATGAAGAGATATTCAAATACGAAATATCTGCCGAGATATCGCAGCTTAAGTACCGCGATTATGTTGGCTATGGCATTAATCTTGCCTGCAGGTTACAGACTTTGGCTGGGATTAACAAACTAATATTAAATGACTCCATTGCAAAATCCGGGTTCGTATCGGTCAAGGTCGATGAATCGCCGGAAATTCTAAACCAGTTACGCTGTTTAAAGGGTCTAAAAAAAGAAGACCGCCTGACTGCACTGTTTTATAACAAAAAATAAACTAGTATATTATGGAAGACAAACTCAAAAGGCACCACGAAAATCGCTCTCTTTTCCATTTAGAACGCCCGCGAATAAACCGATTGTTCACAGAAGCTGTGCGTCATCCGCTGGTTGTTGTATGCGCTGGAACAGGCTACGGCAAGACCAGCGCAGTTGCTGACTTTGCGCAGGAGTACAAGACAGCAACAATATGGATACAGCTTTCCGAACGCGATAATGCGGGGGGGCGGTTTTGGGAAAACTATACTTATTCTCTTGCGCAAATTAATGTGCCTTTTGCCAAAGCAGCTGGCAAGCTTGGTTTTCCGGATACCAGAGACAAAAAAAATAAATACATGTCCCTGGTGCATGATCTTGCTGAGATTAAACGGCGAGTTATTGTTTTTGATGATTTTCATTTTATCGAAAATCCTTCTATAATTCATTTTATCGAAGAGTGTGTCTCCCATAATATGCCCGGAACTTCGATAGTTATAATTTCCCGCTCCACCCCATCCATCAATATTGCAAGCCTTGTTTCCAAAGACCGGATATTCAACATAAGTGAAAACGATTTGCGCTTTACAGAAAATGAACTTGCTCAATATTTCCAAAAGCTAAATATTCCTCTTCAGGCAGATTGTCTGCACGGAATCATGCAGGATACAGAAGGCTGGGTCTTTGCAATAAACCTTATCGCACGGTCGTATCAAAAAGCGCCGGGTTACGAAGGCTATTTGCGCAATGCCATGAAGACGAGTATCTTCCGGCTAATGGAAACAGAAATTTGGGATGGGGTCTCCGTCCGGCTGCAGAATTTTTTGGTGCGTCTCTCCCTTATTGGTCACCTCTCTTTTGAACTTATTGATCTTCTGGCAGAAAATGACGATAGCCTTATTGCCGAGCTGGAAAAGCAAAGCGCGTATGTGCGCAGGGACAGCTATATAAATGCATATCTTATCCACCATCTGTTATTGGAATTTCTCTCTGAAAGACAAGAGCTCCTCTCGGCGGAAGAAAAGCGGAAAACCTACTTAATTGCCGGTGATTGGTGCAGCAAGAATTATTTTAAGATAGATGCTCTCTCTTATTATGAAAAAGCAGGAAGCTACAGCTCTATAGTATCTATTTTTTTTGCGTTACCTGCTCAAATACCTGCGGACATTGCGCAATATGCAATAAAAATTTTTGAAAGAGCTCCTTCGGAGGTTTTTGATACAGTGGAATTCCTTGCTATAATGCACTTGCGCTGCTATATGTGCCTGGGGCTCTGGCAAAAATCGCTTGAGCTGGCAGAATATTATGAGGCAAAATTCATCAAACTGCCAAAAAATAGCCTTTTCAGGAAGCGCACTTTGGGCGGTCTCTATTACTGCTGGGGTTTTCTGCGCCTTTTAGTGAGCCTAACAGACGACAACTTTGATTTTGACCTTTACTTTGAAAAATATTACAACTGCCTTTTGGGACCTACAGATCCCAGCAAATACGCGAATCGCTGCCCGGGAGCATGGATCTGCGGCGTTGGCACTCCCAAAAAAGGGGCTATTGAAAAATTTATCGGTGCATTAACCCGCGCATCTAACTTTATCTCGCTCTGCTTTAATAACATTGAAACAGGAGAGAGCGAGCTGGCAAAGGGAGAGCTAAAGTTTTACCAGGGAGATTTACGCGAAGCAGAAAAATTTATTGCTCTTGCTTTCTCCCTTGCAGCAAAGCACAAACAGTTTGAGTTTGCACACAGGGCTTTGCTTTATACTTTGCGAATAAGCTTTGCGCAAGGGGATTTTGAAAATGCAGAAATGGCGCTGAAAGAAACAAAAAATCAGTTGGATGAAAATGAATATACTCATCGTTATATCAATTACGATATTTCTCTTGCATGGTATTACTATGCTCTGGACCTGCCGGAAAATGTGCCTGCCTGGCTTAAAGAAAATTTTTCTTCCTATGACCATGCTGCTTTTACTGAAAATTTTGGGAATCAGCTAAAAGCGCGCTTTTGTTATATGACAAGAAACTTTTCTCCTCTTCTTGCGTATATTCAGGAAATGAAGCAGCGGGAGTCGTTTCTCTTTGGCAGGATAGAAATGCTGGCAATGGAAGCTTGTGTGCATTATAAACTGAAGGACAAAAAAAAAGCTTTTGCTGCTCTGCTGGAGGCTTATAAGGCAGCAGAGCCTAATGATATTGTGATGCCTTTTATTGAACTGGGCAAAGATATGCGCACTCTTACTTCTGCGGCAGCAAAGGAAGGCGGCGCTGCTGTTGCCGCGGCGCCGAATATTGCTGGAACAGAAATAAATCCACATCTAAATCTTCGGCATACAGCTTCGGCTATCCCAAAAGCATGGCTGGAAAAAATCAACCGAAAAGCCGCGACCTATGCCAAACGCCAGGCTCATGTAGTTACAGAATACAAGCAGGTCAAGCATATTACAGACAATATCGCTCTATCGACAAGGGAGACCGAAATCCTCCTGGATCTTTCCCACGGTCTTTCGCGTGCAGAAATTGCAGAAAACCACAACCTTTCGATTAATACTGTAAAAATGGTGATCAACATGATCTACTCAAAAGCAGGCGCTAAAAACCTGGCAGACCTAATTCGCATCGCTGTGGAAAAAAAACTAATCTAAGAAATTCCACCACCCGTCGGCTTTGCCGACCGCGTTATCGCCCGGCTTGCGGCTGTTGCGATTCGCCAGAGTCCTCGCTGACACTGCGGATGGCTCACGCACCAGCTGCAAGCTTACCTTGGAAAGAGTGGTATGGTCGTGTATTGGAATGGGATTTTGAGCACATCCAAAAAACTTAGTGCCGCTGTGCCTTTGTGCGCGGTATAACTACAAACCTATCTCATCAGCCTGTCAAAAAGGGTGTATTTTGCGACCCGCTTTTTTCACTTTAAGGTATTCTGCACATTTTTATAAAGATGATAATTGAAATTGATGATATAAAGCGCCTGAAGGAAGGGCGGAGAATACAGCCGGCGCGTTGACCGCTGCTTTGAACGAAAAAGCGAATTAGGAAACAGCTGATTAGAATCAAATAGAACCTGCTATTAATTTTTTAAAATGGTAGGTTCTTAATCAGCAATTCCTTAGATTCGCAAAGGAGATCAAAGGAGATTTATGAAACCCGCAATAAAAACTGCTTCCCTTGACGGGCTTAAAAAAATGCCGATCGATCTTTTCGATGGCATATATTTAAACAAAGTCTGTAAAAATGCGCTTATTCTATGCGTCGATATTCGTAATTTTAGCAATTTTTTATCATCCCAGACAAGCGATGCCATTTGCAAGCTTATTAAGGAATTTACAACAAACTTTTTGGCTTGTATAAATCATTTTGGACATGGCTGCTCATATTACAAGCTTATGGGAGACGGCGCGCTCGTTATTTGGGACAAGAACGATAAATATTCGACAGAGGAAGCGCTTGCCATATTTAATACATACACAGATTTCTTAACTAAAGATTTATTTAAGTCATACCCGGATATGGGGCTGGCAGGAGCGCTTGTTAATGAACAGGTGTTTAAGTACGAAATATCTGCCGAGATATCGCAGCTCAAGTACCGCGATTATATTGGATATGGTATTAACCTTGCCTGCAGATTGCAGTCGGCAGCCAGCATCAACAATTTGATATTAAATGCCTCTGCTGCAAAATTAGGCTTTGTACCGGTTAGGGTTGATGACTCGCCGGAGACTATAAAAAAGCTGCACGGAATAAAAGGGTTAAAAAAAGAAGATTACGAACATGCGCTGTTTTATAACAAAAAATAAATGGTATTACGCGCAAAGCGACCGCCAGGCAGCTTGTCCGCGGTTCTCGCTTTGTCGGTAAATAAGGTGGGTTTTGCGACCGGGTTTTTTCAGATTAAGGTATTTTGCGGTTTTTAATAAAGATGATAATTGAAATTGATGATATAAAGCGCCCGCAAGGAGGGGGCGCAGAAAACAGCCGGCGCGTTGGCCGCTGCTTTTCCTGCAGGCAATTGCTGGTGTTTGCAGAGAAAAATTTGAAGAGGCGGATTTCCGCCAAAGGAGATTTGCATGAAAATCAAAATTAAATTAAGTCTATTGGTGATCGCTATCATGGCAGTAGCTATCACTGGAATTGCCGCGTTGCTTTTAAACAAGGCTTCCGGCATCAGCACGGATTTAAGTCTCCGCGGAATCCAATATTTGGCCAGCCAGCAAGCCGAATATTGGAAAGGCAGAGAAGAAGGGTATCTTCGGGCGTTGCGCACCATTGCAAACGTAATGTCAAATTATGAGAATTTGCCGCCAGCGGAGCGCCGGGACCGTTTTGACGATATGCTCAAGAGCACCTTGGTTTCAGAACCTGATATGATTACTGTCTATTCGATTTGGAAACCCAATGCTCTTGACAATATGGATGCTCATTTTATAGGGCGGGCAGGCTCCGGCGCATCGGGGCAGTATGCAATGGCTTTCAGCAGGGAAACCGGCGAAATCCTGGGCAGAGCCAGTACAGATATAGATGCCACTATGACTTTTTTTAACGGCGGCAGTTCGAAAAACGACAGAGTAGAACATCCTTTTGCCAGAAATATAAACGGGACCAGTGCATACCTGATCAGGTTCATGGTTCCCATCACCAATCCCCAAACCAATGAAACTGTAGGAGCTGTCGGCTGCCTCATAAATATCGCCCCAATCCAGCCTGTATTGGAAAAAACAATCATGGAACACGAAGAAATCGCCATAATGATAATTTATTCCGGCAATGGATTTATTTTAGCGCATTTTCTTCCTGATAGAATTGGCAAAAAGCTGATCGATGTAGATAAAGAATTCGGCAAGAATATTCAGCTTGCATACCAGGCTGTGCTTGAAGGAAAAGGATATAGAGACAGCGCGTATGATCCTACTCTTGATACCAACATAGAGCTCGTTATACAGCCAGTACAGATTGGCAGCTCAGACACAACATGGTCAATAATGATCGGAACCACAGAAGAGTATGTTCAAGCCGAGGTACGAACCATAAGCAAATTTACCATAGTTTTGGCGCTAATAGCTATTTTGATAACAGCAGTTATTGTTTTTATAGTTCTTGCCTATGTTACCAAACCTATTGTCTCGGTAACAGATACTCTTAAAGATATTTCCGAAGGCGACGGAGACCTTACGCGGGCTATTCCGGAAAAAGGCAACGATGAGATCGCAGACATGTCGCGTTACTTTAACAAAACCATGGAGAAGATCAAACACCTTGTCGGCACCATTAAAGAGCAGACAGTAATAATGATGGACACCGGCAATGAACTGGCCGCAAACATGACCCAAACTGCTGCAGCGGTTAACGAGATTACCGCCAATACCCAGAATATCAAAAGCAAAATGCTCAGTCAAAGCGCGTCTGTAACCCAGACCAGCGCTACTATGGAGCAGATTACCGACAATATCGGCAAGCTGAACGGATATGTGGAAAACCAGGCAGCCAGCGTAGCTCAGTCATCTTCTGCCATAGAAGAAATGCTTGCCAACATTCAGTTCGTAACCCAAACCCTCATTAAAAACAGCGGCAGCGTGAGCAAACTTTCTTCCGACTCTGAGGTGGGCAGCGCAAGTTTGCATACTGTAGCAGCGGACATTCAGAAAATAGCTATGGAGTCCGAAGGTCTTTTGGAAATCAACTCTGTAATGCAAAAGATTGCCAGCCAGACAAATCTTCTTTCGATGAACGCGGCCATCGAAGCAGCGCACGCAGGAGAAGCAGGCAAAGGCTTCGCTGTTGTGGCTGACGAAATCCGGCAGCTTGCCGAAAGTTCCAGCGCACAGTCCAAGACCACAAGCGCGGTTTTGAAGAAGATAAAGGAATCCATCGACAAGATTAAAGAGTCTACAGGCAATGTGCTTGAGAAGTTCGAGGCTATTAATTCAGGCGTAAAAACTGTATCTGAGCAGGAAGAGGTTATTCGCAGCGCAATGGAAGAGCAGAGCGAGGGAAGCAAGCAAATCCTTGAAGCAGTCGGTCAGCTCAATGAGATTACCGGACAGGTCAAAGGCGGTTCAATAGAAATGTTTAACGGCAGCAAGGAGGTTTCTCAGGAAAGCAAAAACCTGGAAATTGTAACCCAGGATATTACTGATGGCATTAATGAAATGGCATCAGGAGCGCAGCAAATAAATATCGCAGTAACCAGAGTCAATGAAATAAGTGTAAAAAACAAGGAAAACATTGATCTCCTGGTAAAGGAGGTGGAACGATTTAAAATCGCATAATGACTGCCTAGCCGAGATTCATAACAGGCATTACAGTCTGCTAGATTCTGGCTAGCTCTCTTGAAAAAAATTGGCAATTATTACCTTAAGAGCAGCTTTCGTGTGAAAGCTGCTCTTTTTTTGCCCGGTGTTTTGGTCTGTACAGAGCAGGGTGTGGTATAATGCTGCCTGGAAAACCGACTATCGGTATGTCCAGAGAGCTGCTCAAAGGCATTTTAGAGAAAAATTTTATGCCTTGGTGCGAACCATATCGCGATATAACCATCAATCGGTAAATTTACATGTATATAAAAAAATCCCCTTCGCCAGCGAAGGGGTGGCTTGCGGCAATGCCGCAAGACGGGGTAGTGAAATCTACCTTTTGATCGAATAAAAAGTTTTTATGCCAGGATAAGTTGCCGTATCTCCAAGCATCTCTTCGATTCTCAAGAGCTGGTTATATTTCGCAGTTCTGTCTGATCTGCAAAGAGAACCGGTTTTTATCTGCCCTGTCCCAAGCGCAACAGCAAGGTCTGCAATAAAGCTGTCTTCTGTTTCCCCGCTTCTGTGCGAAGCAATCGACGTATAGCGCGCTCTTTTCGCCATTTCAACAGCTTCAAAAGTTTCCGTAAGCGTACCAATCTGGTTAACTTTTATAAGAATAGAGTTTGCAACACCCATCTCAATACCCCTGGAAAGCCTTTTGGTATTTGTTACAAAAAGGTCGTCGCCAACAATTTGAACCCTGCTGCCAACTTTATCTGTAAGCATCTTCCAGCCATCCCAATCATCCTCTGCCATACCATCTTCAATAGAAATAATAGGATACTTATTGCACCACCCTGTCCAGTAATCTGCAAGCTGGGATGAAGTTAGCTCTTCTTTTGTAGACCACTTAAGAACATATTTGTTTTTGCTTTTGTCGTATAACTCACTTGCAGCAGGGTCGAGCGCCAGATAAATATCTTCGCCCGGTCTGTAGCCAGCTTTTTCGATGCTCTGCATGATTATTTCGCAAGCTTCTTCGTTGGACTTTAAATCCGGCGCAAAGCCGCCCTCATCGCCAACTGCTGTTGAGTATTTTTTATCTTTTAAAATCGACTTTAGGTTATGGAAAACTTCAGTTATCATCCTAAGCCCTTCGCTGAAAGATTCAGCGCCTGTAGGCATTATCATGAACTCCTGAAAGTCTACACAATTGTCTGAGTGCGCTCCGCCGTTTATAATATTTGCCATTGGAACAGGAAGCGTGCAAGCGTGGTAAGGTCCAAGGTATTTATATAGAGGCACACCCTGATGTTCAGCAGCAGCCCGCGCAACAGCCATTGATACGCCAAGAATTGCATTTGCGCCAAGATTGTTCTTGTTTTCCGTGCCGTCAAGCTCAATCATTGTTCTGTCAATTTCAACCTGATCAAGCGCATCAAGACCCTCAAGCTCGGGCGCCAGTTTCTCATTAACATTTTCCACTGCTTTCAGAACACCTTTGCCCATGTACCGCTTTTTGTCGCCGTCTCTAAGCTCTACAGCTTCATATTCACCTGTAGATGCACCGGAAGGAACCGCAGCTCTTCCCATTGATCCGTCTTCAAGATAAACATCTACTTCTACAGTAGGATTACCCCTTGAATCAAGAATTTCTCTTGCTTCGATATACTCTATAAAACTCATTTAAAACTCCTTCTATACTGATGTTTTGCCCTGCATTTAAAAAATGATTAAAAAGTTGATATCTTTTTAACCTTTTAAATGACCTTTAATTTTTCAAGGATGGGCTCTATTTCTTCTATATAATACACCTTATCATATTTTTTTGCATCATATTTATTAAAAATCCCCAGGGGGTGGCGGTGGACTTTTAATTCATCAACAAGAATTACATTAGCGCCAAGAGAATGGAAAATATCTGTAAACTTTTTTACATCATCAATAAAAAGCACATCTTTTGCCTCAAGCCCAAGAAAATCAAGAACATTTGTAAATGCAGAGAGATGCGGCTTTCCAAAGTAGTTGTTAAAACACAGGTCAAAGATATTTGTAAAAAATTGGGAAATTTCAAGGTATTTCAGAATGTTTTTTGCATGGCGCGCCCATGAATTGGTAAAAATCGAGCAGGGCACTGTAATTTTCGAAAGCAAGTTAATCAAAGCAGGATTTTTCGGAAAAAAGTTTTCAAAATCCGTGGGGTGCGTAGCTGCAAGAAAAGGTTCCGGGTTATCAAGCCCTTTGGCATTTTGCAGCCATTCGAGCGTTGAGTTATGTTTTTTATCTCTGTTTGCTCTTAAAGATTTAGCCTCTTCAACAGAAACCCCAAGATACTCTGCCACAAAAATATTCATGCGCCGTATCATCTCTGCTTCAACGCCGGAAGAAGCAGGGTATAAAGTCTGGTCTGCATCAAAAAGAATATGTTTTACCAAGACAACACCGCGTTAATCCTCAAGTATAATAATCTCAACCCGGCGGTTTCTGGCTCGCCCCTCTTCTATGCTGTTATCCGCAGCCGGCTCGGTTCCGCCTTTGCCTGTAAAAAGAATTCTCTCTGCGCTTATACCGCTCTGCGTAAGAAGCCTGGCAATGCTTTCCGCTCTTTGCACAGAAAGCGTCATTTGGCTCTCTCTGGTGCCAACATCCGCAGTATGGCCTACAACAAGAAAAGTTCTGTCCGGAACTCTTCTCAAAATTGCAGCTATAACCTCTATTTTTTGATTTTCGCCCGGCAGCAGCTCGGCGCTGTCCGGAACAAAATGTATGTTACTGGTAGTTAAGGAGACCCCAATTTCTCTTTCGGTAATTTCGAAATCTTCGTTATCCAGCGTACTTTCGATTATAGAGTCCATAAGACCCCTTTTTACAACATCGCGCCTCATTGGAGTTACATCAGTGTACCATGTGTGAGAAAAGCCCTGTTTGGAAATAGTTAAACCTTCGAACGTATAAGTTTCGGTAATATTGTTCTGTATAAAAAAAGGCCGCGCGTCTTCTGTCCTAAGATAAATCGTAATTCTGTGCGTGCCGGAAACACTTTGCAAATTCTCATCACCGTACGGGTCATCCCCCATGCGGTACCGCAAAGCGTATTGCGCAGTTATTGCATGTACCTCTATCCCCTGAAAGTGCGTTATCCCGGTATATGTGTATTCCGCGATAATATTTAATCTTGTAAAATGCCCGGTCCTCAGCGGGTCTACGAAAAGCTCGCCTTCTGCTATCCATCTTTCTCCGGGTCTTACGCCCTGCATTTTCGGAAAAACAGGAAACCCAACGCGCAAAGGAAAATATGAGTTATCCGCTCTTTCAACACCGCCATGCAGGTCTACAGTAAAACTTCCGTTAACTATATTCTCTATTCTCCTAGCAACCGGTACCCCGCCCCTTTGCCGCGTTTCAAAAATAAAGGCTGTCCCTGCGAATTTTTTTTCATCCTCGGTTTGCGCAACAAGCGAATATCTTTCCCGCACTTCCCTAACCATATGCGCAATAAATCTATTATTTTCCCTTATACTTAGATTGTATACGGTTCTTGTCTGAAAGTTACCGGGATACATAAAAATCGGCGTAAACCTGCCTTCGCTGTCCACAGACGTTTGTGCATGAGAATACGCTATTACAATAAAGAATAGTATTGCGGCATGGATGCCGCGTCTTGCGCGCAGCACGAACGCAGTGTCTTGGCGCGCCGCGATCGAGACAAAAAGTCTTTTTGGGCTCATTTTACAATTAACCTAAAATACCTTTTTTTTCCGGCTTTTAGCATAATTTCTCCATCCCTTATATAGGAAGAATCAATTACAGCATCTACGCTTGATATTTTTTCTTCGGACACCACTGCTCCGCCCTGGGTTACCAGCCTTCTGGCTTCTGCTTTTGATTCACACAAAGTTGTTTTTGCAAAAAGGTCAATAACATTTATTCCTGCTGTTAATTCAAACTCCTGAATCTCTATCGACGGAATCGAAGATTTATCTCCGTCTGCTCCTCCGCCGAATGCAGCGCCTGCCGCTTCTTTTGCTTTTTCCGCCTCTTCTTCGCCATGTATTATCTTCGTTATCTCATAAGCAAGAATTTCTTTTGCCCTGTTTATTTCCTGGTCTTTAAGCTTTCCAAGTTCCCGAATTTCCTCGCCGGGCAAAAATGTATAAAGGTAAAGAAATTTTTCAACATCTGCATCTGCAACATTTCTCCAATACTGGAAAAATTCGTAAGGAGAAACAACATTAGGATCAAGAAAAAGAGCGCCTTTTTCTGTTTTTCCCATTTTCTTTCCATCCGAGCGCGTTACCAAAGGAAAAGTAAGTCCGACAACCTCTTTGCTATCCATTCTTCTTATAAGATCTGCGCCGGCAACAATATTCCCCCACTGATCATCTCCGCCTATCTGCATCTCGCAATTGTAATTTCTTCTTAAAACAAGAAAATCGTAAGATTGCAAAAGCTGGTAATTAAATTCAATAAACGAAAGCCCATGCTCAAGCCTGTTTTTATATGTCTCAAAACTAAGCATTCTGTTTACAGAAAAGTGGCAGCCAATCTCGCGCAAAAAATCTATATAGTTTAAATTCGTAAGCCAGTCTGCGTTATCTACAAGCATTGCTTTGTTTTCGCTAAAGTCTATAAACTTTTCTATTTGCTTTTTAATGCTTTGTGCATTTGCTTTTACTTCTTCGTTAGAGATGATTTTTCTCATCTCTATTTTGCCGGAAGGGTCTCCGATTCTTGCTGTTCCGCCGCCAACAAGAGCTATTGCCTTGTGCCCGGCTTTGCTCAAATGCGCCATTGCAAAAAGCGGGACAAGGTGTCCTGCGTGAAGAGTTGGTCCTGTTGGATCAAATCCGCAGTAAAATGTAAGCTGGCTGTTCGTAAGTTTGCTGTCGAGAAGCTCCAGGTTTGTACACTGTTTTACAAACCCGCGCTCCTGAAGCAGCGCTAAAACTTTATTCATTATTCCTCTCTCCTGTATTCCTTGTCTGCTTTTCTTATAAATTCAGGAATCTCTGCGACTTTCACCCTTACCTGCTCCATTGAATCCCTGTAACGCAGCGTTACTGTATTATCTTCTTTTGTCTGGTAGTCTATTGTAATGCAATATGGGGTACCAACTTCGTCTTGCCTTCTGTATCTTCTTCCTATTGCGCCGCCGTGGTCGTAAAAAGTTGTAAAATCTTCCCTAAGATCTTTCTCTATATTCTGCGCAAGCTCTGCAAGCCCGTCTTTTTTTACAAGCGGAAATACTCCAAGCTTTACAGGTGCAATTGCCGGGTGAAAGTGCATTACAACCCTTGTATCCCCTGCTTCGACTTCCTGCTCTTCGTAAGCATCCGAAAGAACAGCAAGAACAGTTCTTGTAAGCCCTGCTGATGTTTCAACAACGTAGGGGATATATTTTTTCTTTGTTTCTTCATCAAGATATGACTGATCTTTGCCGGAAAATTCCGAGTGGCGCGCAAGGTCGTAATCTGTTCTGTTGTGAATGCCTTCAAGCTCCTGCCAGCCCATTGGGAATTCATACTCAATGTCAAACGCAACTTTTGCGTAATGCGCAAGCTCTCCGGGACCATGCTGATGAAACCTAAGCTTGCTGTGCCGAACCCCAAGTTTTTTGTAATAATCCCAGCGCGCTTTTTTCCAGAATTCGAACCACTCATCATCTTCGCCCGGCGCAACAAAATACTGCATTTCCAATTGTTCAAACTCGCAGGTTCTGAATATAAAATTTTTAGTAGTTATCTCGTTTCTGAATGCTTTTCCAACCTGGGCAATGCCAAACGGCACTTTTACCCTGCTTGTCTGCACAACATTTTTGAAATTTACATAAATACCTTGCGCTGTTTCGGGGCGAAGATAAACAAGATTGCCGCCATCTTCAACAGGACCCATAAATGTTTTAAACATAAGGTTGAATTTTCTGGAGTCTGTAAGCTCACCATTGCACTCCGGGCATTTTTTTGCAGCTGCATTTTCCTGGGGAATCTTGTCTTCCCGAAACCTCTGCTTGCATTTTTTGCAATCCACAAGCGGGTCTGTAAAATTTTCAACGTGACCCGATGCTTCCCAAACCCTTGGGTGCATCATAATTGCCGCATCAATTCCTACAATATTTTCATGAACTCTGGTCATCTCTTTCCACCAGAATTCCTGTATATTTTTCTTAAGCTCAACTCCAAGGGGGCCATAATCCCATGCAGATGCAAGGCCTCCGTAAATTTCACTGGACTGGAAAACAAATCCTCTTCGTTTGCATAGCGATACAAGTGTGTCCATTGTTAAAGCATTAGCCATTATTACTAACCTCATCTTTTAAAATATTTACAACCCTCTCAATCCGGGCTGTTGTTTTTTCTATACCAAGCAATTTTAAAGAACCAATTATGGGCGGAGAAACATTGCTTCCTGTTACAGCAACCCGCAAAGGCATAATAAAATTACCAAGCGTTACTCCGGCTGCTTCTGCAAGAGTCTTGAATAATTCTTCAACCTTGTCTTCGCTTTTGCTGAATACATCAGAAAGATGGCTTTTTATGGTTTCAAGAATCTCAATTGTTTTAGCTGCATCAAGTTTTTTTGGAATAATATCTTCCGGAAAATAAGTATCTATTTCCCTAAAGAAAAACCAGACAAGATCTTTTATGTCCGAAAGCACTTTAAGTCTCTCTTTTGAAAGAGCGGTAATTTCATCCAAAAACGTTGTCATGCCTGGCATGGTTTCGGATTCAATAAATTCGCATTTTACAAGATATGGGATAAGCAGCTCTTTAAGCTCTTCGTTGCTTTTCTGTCTTATATAGTGTCCGTTAAACCACTCCAGCTTTTTATAATCAAAAACTCCGGGCGACTTGCTTAGTTTATCCAAAGTAAATAATTTTTCAAGCTCCTGTTTTGTAAAAAATTCGCGCGAATCATCGTACGACCAGCCAATTAAAGAAACGTAGTTTATAATTGCTTCGGGCAGATACCCTTGCTCAATAAATTCCTTTACTGCTGTTGCGCCATGCCTTTTGGAGAGTTTTTGTCCGTTATCGCCCATTACCATTGGAAGATGGCAGTATTGCGGCGCTTTCCAGCCCAAAGCATTGTATAGAACAATATGCAGAGGACACGAAGGAAGCCACTCCTGCGCCCTTAGAATATGCGTTATGTTCATAAAGTGATCATCAATAACATTTGCAAGATGATACGTTGGATATTTGTCTGATTTTAAAAGCACAGGGTCGGGACTTATATCAATATTTTTCTTTGATATTTCTCCCAGCAGATAATCGTTAAAAACAGTTTCGCCTTCAAGAGGAATCTTAAGCCTTATTACAGGCTTTATGCTCTCCTGCTGGTACTCTTCAATCTCGGATTCCGAAAGAGTTCTGCATCTTCTGTTGTAGCCAAAATCCTGCTTATCTTTTTTCTGTTTTTCGCGCAGCTTTTCGAGCCGGTCCTGCGAACAGTAGCAGTAATAAGCGTGTCCGCTTTCAACAAGCCTTCTCGCATACTCCCTGTAAATTTCTGTTCGCTCAGATTGTACATAGGAACCATATTCGCCGCCTTTTTCCGGACTTTCGTCCGCTTCAATGCCCAGCCATTTAAGCGTATCATAAAGATCTGTCAAAGCTGCTTCGCTATATCTTTCCCTGTCCGTGTCTTCTATGCGAAGGATAAATTCTCCGCCGCGAGATTTTGCAAAAAAGTAATTAAACAACGCTGTTCTTATGCCGCCAATATGCTGAAGTCCTGTCGGAGAAGGAGCATACCTTACTCTAATACCCATTCCATCACTCCATTATTATGTATAAAAGGTTTTACATGCTAAGCACGCGCAAAGCGACCGCAGGGCAAGCCCTGCACCCCGCGCCATTGGCGCGCGTTCCACTGCAAACAGCGGGATACGCCTGCGCCGACCCTTTTGTTTGATTCATGAGCCTTTTTTCTATAGGGAATCGCTGATTAAGAACCAATTTTAAAATTTATATGGTAGGTTCTTATTTGACTCTAATAATCGATTCCATGATTTTTCCTCGTTTTCCCTTGGAAAACTGCGAAAAAATGATAATAACGTATTGCAGCCCCGTGGGGATGCTTCGCGAATTTATTCTCACTTGAATAAATCAGCAGTTTCATAAGTATCATATTAAAATTAAAACAAAGGTTCAACGGGGCAAATATTTTTTGATGCCCTACTCGGGTTTTAACTTTCCCGGCGTTCAAAGTCCGCCATTATTTGAACAGGCTGGAGTGCGCGCGCTCCTCGGTTTTGGCCAGCAGCCCGGTTGGATATGCCCATTCTTTTGCCTGGCTGATAATTTTTGACAAAAACAGAATATGAATATCTCCCTTTTCTATCTCGAATCTCTTTTCGAACTCCAGGTCGCTTATTTTCTTGGTAAAATTTTCTTTTAAAAGAGCTATTGCTTTCTGATCTTCCAGCTTGGATGCCATAAACAGAAAGTATAGCTTGGTTAACTCAAGAATAGGATTATTTTTAGCCCCATCAATTTTTTTGAGCATTGCAAGGGCTTTATCAAACTCTTTGTTGGCAATAAGCACAAAAGCGTAGTTTATAAGAATCCAGTCCATTCCTTTAAGAGATTTGTTGTTAACAGCTTCCTCGAAATAGGCTTTTAAGTGATCATTTGAGTCTGATATAAGGTTTGCGCAGGAAAACATAAGAAATGCTTTGTTATATATTGACTTTCTCTTGCCTTTTATATGCTTTTCGAGCGTTTTTATCTGTTTTTTTCTTCCCAGCAGAAAATATGAATATGTAAGCAGTCTTACATTTGAGTAAGTTATGATTTTTCTTCCATAAATTCTCTTTTCAAGCACAGCGACAAGCGCATCCCATTTACCAGTTTTTGTATATCTAACAATTGGCCAGTTATATACGAAAAAAGCATTTACCATCAGTATAATTATTAAAAAAATAAGCGCCAAAAACCAGTTGGCAAGCCAAAATTCGGCAAAATAGTCCGGTCCAAGGAGAATCAGCGGCAGCAAGCAGATGGTTGAAAACGAAAGCAGCACAAAAATGTTAAAAATTATTATAATTAGCTTATATTTCAAGGAAAAACTCCAATAATATTGTATATATGTATTATATTTAATATAATCATAAATGATAATAAAGAGTTATGAAAGAACTTGATGTAAAATCTTTAAAACCAGACAGCTATTATACTTCGCCTGTTTTTATTGATAAAGAATATATTCTTACTACTCCAGATATAGCTCTTAGCAATAGTATTCTTGAAAAACTAAAAAAATGGCAATATTCTCATATTTATACTGATGGGGAACCAAGCAATAAGCCTGTTTTGGCTGCAGAGGAAGACGGAGTTCAGACAACAAATATTAATGAAGATTTGGCGGTTGTAGAGGTAAAAAAAGAGACTCAGGTTTTTTTCAGGGAGCTGTGCGGATTTCTTGAAAATACGTTCGATAATTATAAATCCCGGGAAACAATAAATTACAATTTAATAGTGGAGCATATCAAAAAAATTAATCCTTTTTTTAAAGAAAAAAGAAATTTTATTCTTGATATGTCAAATCTTAAAGTTACCGGGCATAACTATCTTATATCTCATTCGGTAAAATCAGCTATATTAAGTATTGCTCTGGCAGATTTTCTAAAACTTCCGCAGCACAAAATCTTGGAGCTTGGCGCTGCAGCTATGATTCATAAGATTGGGATGCTCAAGCTGCCTGAGTCAATTGTTACCAATCCTGGCGGGCTTAAAGAAAGCGAGTGGAATGCAATAAGAGCATATCCCATACTTGGGTATAAAATTTTACAGGCAGCTTCTTTTCCTCATCCTGTATCTCTTGCTGTGCTTGAGCATCAGGAGCGCAATAACGGCGGGGGGTATCCAAGAAAACTAATGGGAGACCAGATATCTCTTTACGGCAAAATCCTGGCTGTTATAAGCTCATATTGCGCGGCAATTGAGAAAAGACCGTTTAAAATCGGAAAAGACGGTCATGCAGGAATTATGGATATTCTTAAAAGCATGGGAAAACAGTATGACGAGAAAATTGTAAAAGCTCTTATTTTTACTTTATCTTTTTATCCTATTGGAACAAAATTGCTTCTTTCAAATAATTCTGTTGCTGTTGTAATAAAAACGAGCACTACGAACCCTAAAGAGCCTGTAATAAAAGTTCTCACAAGCGAAGAAGGCGCGCCTTTAACAGATAATGTTATAATAGATTTATCGCAAAACAAGAAGTTACAAATTGCAAGACTTCTGACTCAAGCAGAAACATTAAAATTAACTGTTCAATAACCAATAGTTTTACTCAAAGGTTAAATTTTGGTAAACTTTTTCGCCATGCTTAAAATTCGAAAAAATTAATGTTATACTTAAAATCATTAAAAAAGAAATGAAAGGGGCGTTGCTCTTTTGCTGGGGGATAAACAAGTTATAACTTTTGAAAAAAATATTGATTATCCAGTGATATATTAAGTAATATATTTTAGCTTATTAGAAAACTTAAGAGCAAAGATATTTCAAAGCTAATTAGTAGATACCTACGGCTTTTTCAATCAAGTATATATCAAAAGTTATACTTAACAAAATAAACAGGAGAACTTAAATGATTAATAAAATTTTTTCTGCTATATCAGTATTAATTCTATTTTCGCTGATTTCCGGCTGTTCTGCAGAACGAGGCGAGATTTTTGAAACTCGAAGTATTGCGCAAATACATGAAGACGAAGGCGTTCCTGTGAGAACAATTAATATAGAAAGAGAACAATTCGCAGTAGCTCTCAGGTACAGTGCTGCGCTTAATGGAATTGCTGAATCTTCGGCAAGCGCAATGGTAAGCGACTCTGTGGAAAGAATTTTTTTTAGAGTTGGGGATTTTGTAGAGAAAAATACTGTGATTGTCCAGTTTCCGCTGAACAATCCTGCTGCAAATTATTTTCAGGCTAAAGCAGCTTACGAAAATTCAAGAGAAACATTTAACAGGATTCAGCAGCTCTATCGAACCAGGGGGGTTTCAAGACAAGACTTTGATAACGCAAGAACCGGTTATAATGTAGCAAGGGCAAACTGGGATAATGTTAATCAAATGGTTAAGGTTAAGGCACCAATAAGCGGCGTTATTACAAGGCTTAGCGTAAGACCTGCTGAAAACGTTAGCCCCGGGGACCATCTTTTTACTGTAACAAACTACAACAGCCTGGTAGGAAGAGTTTGGGTGCGGGAAAGAGATATTGCCAGAGTCAGAGAAGGTCTTAGTGCCAAAGCAACATGGGAAGGAAATACAATAACAGGAAGAGTAACGCAAGTAGATCGCTCTCTTAACCCTTCGAGACAGGCTTTTGGCGCATTTGTTGAATTCAATAACAGAGAACATAAATTTTTAAGCGGCATTACCGCAGATATAAGTATATTGGTCCATGAAAACAATTCAGCAATAGTAGTTGACAGGAAACACATTCTTGGAAACAGCGGGGAAAACTATGTATTTATAGCAGGAATAGATAATACTCCTGTAAAAAGATATGTAAAAACAGGGTTGCAGTATGGCGGCAGAGTTGAAATAATTCAAGGATTAAGCGAAGGAGATGTTTTAATTACCGAAGGCAGCAGATTCATTACAGAAACTAGCAGAGTAAGAATAGTAGCAGGAGAATAATTATGTTTTTAGTAGATCTTTCAATTAAGCGCCCTGTAATGATAAGTATGCTCCTTGCTGCGCTTATTCTCTTTGGAGGAATGGCATTTTTCGCTCTGCCTCTTAACCAGTTTCCTGATGTAGAATTTCCATTTATAATTATACAAACTATTTATCCTGGAGCAAACCCAACTCAGGTAGCGGAACAAGTTACAAGAGTAATAGAAGATGCAGTTACAACTGTCAGCGGCATAAGAAGGATAACATCATATTCTATGGACAGCGCATCAATTATAGTTATGCAATTTCATTTAGCAATAGATCCAAATATTGCACAGCAAGACGTAAGAGCAAGCGTTGATACAATAATAAATGACTTGCCTGATACAGCACATAATCCGATTGTTCGTAAATTTGATATTCAGGCAATTCCTATTATAGACTTAATTCTTTCCGGAAATATTCCCATGCAGGAATTGTACAGCCTGGCTGACGGAAGAGTTAGAGATCTTTTATCTCAGGTACCAAATGTTGGCAGTGTTTCCACTGCCGGCGGTCAAAGAAGAGAAATCCATATAGAATTCGAAAACAGAACTCTTTTGCAAAATGAAATATCCCTTGCAACCATAAATCAAATTCTTGCAGCTTCAAATATAAATCTGCCTGCCGGCACTATCAGAAAAAATAGTCAAGAAGCTGGCGTAAGAGTAGAGGGAGAATTTAGATCGCTGGATGAAATTAGAAGCCTTTATGTAATGACACCTTTAGGGCAAAGACAACTTGGGGAAATTGCAGATATTGTTGATGCAGGGGAAGAAGTAAGGGAAAGAAGTATTTTCTTTGATGTAATAGGAGAAAGAAGAGATGACAATGTAATTCTTCTTAGCATAATAAATAGCCCGGAAGGCAATGCAGTTACAATTGCAGAAGATGTAAGAAGAGTAGTTGCAGAGTTAAATAACGAACTCCCGGCAGGAGTAAGGCTTGACATAGTACAGGAAGCAGCAACAGGAATTAGGGCTTCTGTAAATGACACATTGTCAAATATAATTCTTGGTATAATTTTTACTGCATTAATACTTCTTCTTTTTCTTCATGATTTGCGCTCTACAATTATAGTCGCGCTTGCAATGCCTTTTTCACTTATACCTACTTTTATGGCGTTTCAATTTATGGGGTATTCTATTAACATGATGACACTCATGGGGCTTTCAACAAGCGTAGGTATTCTTGTTATGAATTCTGTTATAATTCTGGAAAATATCTTCAGGCACAAGAACCTTGGGCAAGGAAGGACAAAAGCTGCGCTTGACGGCACAAAAGAGGTAATTGTTGCTGTATTTGCATCAACACTTACAAATGTTGCAGTATTTCTTCCGCTTGCAACAATGGACAGCATGGCCGGTCTTTTCTTGAGAGAATTTGCAATGGCAATAGTGTTTGCAACAATGTTTTCACTTTTAATTGCACTTACATTAACCCCAATGCTGGCTTCGCTTATTCTTCCTGATCACGCAGTTGAAAAGAATAAAATCGGCAAAAAACTGGATGAGTATTTTAAAAAAGTAGAAAACGGATACAGAAACATTCTTGAAAAAGTATTAAAAACAAAAAAGAATAGCGCCGTTGTGTTACTAACTACTTTTGTAGTACTCATAATCTCATTATTTCTTTTTGCTGTTTTTATAAATTTTGAATTTCAGCCAATGATGGATCAAGGGCGAATAGCAATTACAGTAGAAATGCCTCAAGGGTACAATCTTGACGAAACAGCAAGAATAACTTCCTCAATAGAAAGAAGAATTGCAGATATAGAATCTATAGAACATATAATAACAACCCTAGGGCGGCTTACAGTAACTAATGTTGGTACAAATATGGCAAGTATTTCTGTGCAGTTGGTGGATACTGCCGAAAGAAGGCTTTCTCACAGCCAATATGCTTCTATTATTACATCGCGGCTTGCAGATATTCCCGGCGCTGCAATACAGGTTTCTGCTATTTCTGGCAGCGGACAAGGCGGCGGCGGCGCTCCAATATCTTTTTTTCTTCTTGGACAAGAGTTTGATACGCTGGAAATGTACAAAGATATTCTTTTTGGAAATCTTGCCGCAAGACCCGGGTTTTTAAACCTTGATACATCTTTCAGACCTGGAAGACCGGAAATAACAATTACTCCGGACAGAAGAAGAATAGCAGCGGCAGGAATTACAGTTTTTGATATTGCCATGAATGTCAGAAGCGCTATTGAAGGCATGGTTATGACAACATTCAGGGAAGGCGGAAGAGAGTACGATATAAGAGTGGTGTTAAGGGACGAAGAAGTGCAAACATTCGAAGATGTTAACAATATTTCCATAGTAACACCCAGGGGAATATGGCCGTTATCCCACTTTGCAAATATTGAATTTACTACCGGATTCAATCAAATCCTTCGCATAGATAAATTTAATGCTATTCAATTTACATCAGATATAGCTCCTGGTTTTGCACAAAGCCAGCTTATGAATATTGTAAATGAAGAAGTTGCTAAACTTGATCTCCCGCTTGGGTATTCAATGGTTTTGGACGGCATGGCTGAAGAAATGGTAAATATAATCGATGAAATGATTTTTGCCTTTATTCTAGCAGTACTAATTACTTATATGCTTTTGGCTGCAATACTTGAAAAACTGTTTCAGCCAATTATTATGCTTTCTACAATACCGCTTTCTTTAATAGGAGTTACTTTTACATTTCTCATAACAGGCAGCGATATGAACTTTATTTCAATGATGGCGATAGTAATGCTTGTCGGAATAGTAGTTACCAACGCTATCCTGATACTTGATTATACGAATCAGCTAACAGCAACAGGAGTCTCGACAAGGAAAGCATTGCTTATAGCATGTCCCATAAAACTCAGACCAATACTTATAGCAAATATTGCAGCAATCCTCGGAATGCTTCCAATGGCGCTGGGGATAGGCGACGCAGGAGTTGAAATGAGGCAGCCTATGGGATTGGTAAGCATTGGCGGTATTATTACTTCTGCATTTCTTTCTCTAATTGTAATTCCTGCTATTGAAAATGTTTTGGCTCGCAGAAAAAATGATCCAGCGGAGGCTTATTTATGAAAAAACTGTTATTGATTTGTATAATTGCGTTAGCAGCAGCTAATCTGCCTGCACTTGATAAATCTATCGATTTAACTCTTGAAGAATATGTAAGGCTTGTCGGAAGAAACAGCAAACATCTTCGGATCGCTGCAAAAGACCTTGAAATTGCAGCAGCTACAGAAAGAGCTGCCCGGTCGCAGGCATTGCCAATGATTGGCGCAGAGGCTGGGTACACACGAAATCTTCTTGATATTACGCGGCCTATGGCTGTGGCAGCGCCTCCTGCCGGCGGGGCGCTTATATTTCAGGATATTCGCGTAAACACAGACAATGAATTCAGCTTTGGGCTGGCTCTTAATCAGCAAATTTTCAACCTCAGAGTTGTTAATGCAATACGGGCGAGCAGGCAATTCAGGCTTATGTCCGGGTATATTTTTGATGCGCAAAAACAAGCAATTATTACAATTGCAAAAAAACTATATTATCAAAATTATCTTCTTGAACAGCTTTTGGAAGTAAGAAGAAATCTCGAAAATAATTCTTATGAAAACTATCTGAATGCGCAAAACAAGTTTGATGCCGGAGTAATTTCGGAATTTGATTTTCTGAGAGCAAAAGTTGAATGGAAAACACGAATACCCGAAACACTCCAGGCACAAAGAAATCTTGATCTCGCAAGAATTAATCTTAAAAATCTCGCAGGAATACCCGAAGGCACAAAAATAACTCTTAATACCAATATAAGTGAATTTCCGGATATACCGGAGCTAATGTCTATGTCGGAAATTTTTGCGAACAGACCAGACCACAAAGCAAGCGTTGCAGAAGTATCTCTAAGAAGAATGAACCTAAACGCAGCAAGATCGGATCATTTCCCTACGTTAAGGGGGAACGCGCTTTTTGCCGTAAGCGCCGCATCGAATGATTTTTCAATTGACGACAGTACAAGAATTGCGCAGCTTGGGCTTACTGTCTCGGTGCCGATTTTTACAGGCGGCGCTTTGTCTGCGCAAACAAGAAGAGCAAAACATGAATATGAGCAATCTGTAATAAGACTGCATCAATTAAGAGAAGATGTTGCAGCAAGCATAAACAGCATTTTTCTGACTCTTATAGAAACACGGCAGAGAATTACTGCAGCAGAAGCTACTTTGCAGACTGCCAGAAGAGCTTTCGAGATAGCGCAAACCTCCTACAGGGCCGGCGTGATTACTCATCTTGATCTTAAAGATGTAACTACCAGCTACGAGCTTGCCAATCTAAACTACATTTCATCTGTTTATGAATATCTTGCAGCTTATTTCTCCTGGCAGCAGGCAATAGGAGAAGCATTAATTCGCTAAAATGTATTGCAACCATCGCGAATTTATTTCTGATTGAAGCGAGAGTCGCGAGCAAGCGGAGCTTGCACACAAAGTACCCTTTGTGGGTGTGACCCGAGCGAATGAGGAAACAAAGGCTCGCGCGCAGGCGTACCCCGCAGCTTTCTTGTGCAGAACACGCGCCATTGGCGCGCCGGGGTACACTGCGGCATGGACGCCGCCGCGCGCCCGGTGCAGCGACACGGATGTCGCGATACGTGCAAGCACGTAATACCTTTTATTTTCGATTGAATAAATTCGCGGTTTCCTAGGGAATCGATGATTAAGAACCTATCATTTTAAAAAATTAATAGTAGGTTCTTATTTGACTCTAACCATCGATTCCATGATTTTTCCTCGTTTTCTCCTTGGAAAACTGCGAAAAAATGATAATAATGTACTGCAAGCCCCGTTCGGGATGCTTCGCGAATTTATTTTCGATTGAATAAATCAGCGGTTTCTTAGATAATTTTAGCAAGTATACTACAATCAAAGTATCAACATTTTTCACAAAGGACTTATTATGAAAAATATAAACGTAACGCTTCCTTCGGGCAAAGTAATCACAGTGCCCTACAACACGCAAATAGAAACAATTTTCGGCAATGATGAATTTAAATCAATCAGAGACACTGCGATTGGAGCATTTGTAAATAATGATCTTGTAAGTTTAAACTTCCGGGTAATAGTAAATTGCACAATAATTCCGGTAAACAGTAATACTTTCGAAGGAAACAGAATATACAGAGACTCACTTTGTTATTTACTAACAAAATCTGTAAAAAAACTTTTCCCGGAAAGAAGGCTTGTTATAAGCAATTCGCTCAGCAACAGCTATTATTTCTATTTTGACGATCTTGAAGAAGTAAGCGAAAAAGAAATTGAAATTATTGAAAAAAACATACGCAAAGATGTTGAAAAAAATACTCCCATTGACAGAGAAATTGTTTCATACCAAGAAGCAATTGATTATTTCAGCGAAGTTAACAACTGGAAAGACACATATCTTCTCTTGAAGCACATGAATTTAAGCACAATTACTCTTCACGCTTGCGAAGAATATAAAGATATTGCACATACGCCGCTTGTTCCTCGCACAGGTTTTTTAAAACACTTTGAAATAATGAAGTATTCCAATGGTTTTCTTTTAAGATATCCTGATGATGAAAAATCAGATTACATAAAACCATTTAAAGATATTCCCATTATCTCAAAAGTGTATCAGGAATATAAAGCCTGGGGAAAAATACAAAGTTTTAGTTCTGTAGGCGAACTAAACGAACACATCGCTGCAGGAAGAACAGAAGATATAATACGAATGGCAGAAGCTTTGCACGACAAAAAAGCAGCGTCGATTGCAGATCAGATTGCAGAAAAGCGGAGCAAAATAAAAGTTGTGCTTATTGCGGGTCCAACATCATCAGGAAAAACAACATTTGCAAAAAAACTTTCCGTGCACTTGCGTGTTGTAGGTTTTAATCCAATTGCTCTTTCTCTTGATGATTATTATGTAGACAGGGAAAAAACTCCCAGAGATGAAAATGGCGAGTATGATTTTGAATCAATAGATGCAATTGATGTTGAACTTTTTAACCAGCATCTTCTTGAGCTTTTTGACGAGAAGGAAGTTTTAATACCTACCTTTGATTTCAAAACCGGCAAACGAGATTACAAAAAAGGGCATAGTATCAAAATGGATAATAAGACCCTTCTTCTGATTGAAGGTATACACGGTCTTAACGAAAAACTTACAAGCAAAATTGACCGCGAGCATAAGCATAAAATTTATATCTCAGCGCTAACACAGCTTAATCTCGATGACCACAACAGAATTCCAACAACAGACAACAGGCTTCTCCGAAGAATGATACGTGATTTCAACTACAGGGGATATTCTGCTCTTGATACGCTTTCCAGATGGCCGTCTGTAAGGCTTGGAGAAAAAAGAAATATCTTTCCGTTCCAGGAATATGCCGACAGTGTTTTTAACTCGGCGCTTGATTATGAGCTTGCGGTATTAAGGTCTTTTGCACAGCCTATATTAAAAACCGTAAAACCATTTCATGAGCTCTATTCTGAAGCAAAACGGCTTGAGAGGTTTCTTGCAAATTTCAACAACATTCCGGCAAGATTTGTTCCAAGAACATCGCTGCTTAGAGAGTTCATAGGTGAGAGCGATTTTAAATATTAGAGTTTAAACTCTGGTCTTGCGGCATACTAAAACCGGTCATCGGTCAGCCGAATAGGCTTCGCCTAACTCGAAGGTTTTAGAACAAATTTGATTTTGTTACATAAATTTATTCGAGGAACCTAACGACACGCAGTGTTGGACTCCCCTCGCCCCTGTGGACAAAAAGTTAAGCCCATGACAAACAAAGATGGAAGGTATTATGGGAAAAAGAAGAGATTATACGAGAGAGTTCAAAGAGTCAGCAATTGAACTTTTTCACAGCAGCGGAAGGTCAGCAAAAGCAATTGCTGAAGAATTAGGAATAGATCGTTCGATTTTATCACGATGGATCAGAGAGCATCAGAATGGAAAAGAAAAAGCATCAAAGTATTTTCTGGACATGGAAATCCACGCGATGAGAAGTTAGCCGGCTTAGGAAAGAAAACGCGGATCTTCGGG
>JGI20163J26743_11538600_pt1 | contig 83616 bp, 68 predicted proteins | sample TergutCu122P1_FD_26743 | JGI IMG/M metagenome (IMG submission 26743) | reverse complement strand
GCTTCACTATACTATATTCTAAGATGGTTATGCCATATTCTATGGGGGGAGTTTTGTGGGGGGTATACGGATTCATAAAAGAAACGATATCTTTTAATAATCCAAGCGACTATTATACAGAGTGGTGTTTGGGTGATTTTGATGGTGTTAGACAGTTGAAGATTCTTCTTACACATCCTAAAAGAGATCCTTTCCATACACCTCAAAAAATTATTTCTATAAATCACAATAATGATTACGAATTTGTAAAACAAATAACTGATGGAGCAGGAAAAAGAATCCAGTTAGATTATGAACATAAATATTATAATGATGTTGCAACGAATCGAAAGTATTTTCTTTCCGTTGTTAATTCTTTAAAGATCTCAAATGGAATAGGTACCGGTTTAAATACATTCCAATACCAGTATAAGAATTTTGTTTTTAGTTTAAGCAGAAGATCTATTTTAGGATTTAAGAATTTTACTACAAAAAATATTATTGAAGACAAAACAGATTCTTTTATTTTTGCAGCCGACAATACCAAGCAGATTATGAAGCCTGTATCTCAAAAAACATTATATAATACAGCCAGTTACTATGAAATTGATTACAGCATTGTCAATCTAAATCTTCCTAAGAATCGATTTATTCCCTATTGTAATGAGACCCAGGTCATAAACAAACTCAACAATACAAAAACCATATCCACGACAACTTTATTTAATAGTGGTGCTCATATTGGGCGTGTAAATACCACAAATACAAAAAACTATAATTCATACAACGCTCCTTCTGCAAGTTGGATGCATTCCGAAACCAGCACCTATACTTACGGAACAATTATCCTCAATGGCTATCAGAGAAAAACTGTTCCAACAAACATTCTGACCACCCGGCAATATGGAAGTAGCGGCATAGTGATTGCTGATACACTCACATACAATTATTCCGGAACAGGGCGCTTAAATTGGCAACGACAAGGAAATCTTGACGGCTCTATTAAAACAGATTATGGAAATTATACCATTACAGGACTTTATCGTGAAAAAACTGTTTTGGCAGCAGGTGTTACACCCCGAAAAGAGTACTATGAGTATGATAAGAACACGAATCGTTTTGTTACCAAAATAAGAAACCATTTGCTTCACGAAAATACAATGACCTACGATGCCAAAACCGGAAGCAAACTAACGGAAACTAGTGCAAACGGCCTAACCCCTATTTATATCTATGATAATTTTGGACGATTGGAGCAAATTAACAATCCCACCGGTACTGTAACTACAAACACTATTTACCGGCACACTACACCAAATCTTCCGGATGCTCGATACTGTAGTAAAACTACTTCTACAGGAAAACCTGAATCAATAGTTTACTATGATATTTTGGGAAGGGAGGTGTGCCGTTTTGAGGATGGTTGCTATTATGATACTCGCTATAATGCCAAAGGGCAAGTGGTAAAAACCTCATACCCCTATCAAGATCAAAATACCCCGGATGCCTCAAAAATTTGGAATGAATATACCTACGATGATTACGGAAGAAAAGCTACAGTAACAGCACCCTATATAAATTTGACTTACAAATACAATGACAGAAAAGTAACCGTTACGGATCATTTACGCAATAGGGTTACCTCACATAAAGATTATGATGCTTTAGGCAGAATTATTGAGGCGAAAGACGAAGGAGGTACTATTACTTATAACTATACTGTTATAAGTGATAATAATAAGAGACGACATCAAACTACTATTACAACTAATGGGGCTACTACTCAGATAATATCCGATTTATGGGGCAATCGCCTTTCTATTTCCGAACCCAATGCCGGAACCATTACTTCTAAATACAATGGATTTAATGAATTGATAGAACAAAAAGATGCAAATAACAATACTACCAAGTACCAATACGATGAGTTAGGGCGGGTAACACAAAAAAATCACCTAGCTTCCAATGTAAACATGCAGACTATTAAATATATTTACGATACCTCTGATAAAGGCAAAGGGAAGTTACATAAAATAATAAGTAACAGTGTAGAGGCGGAAATTTTCAGCTATGACACTTACAGTCGCTTGCGCAAACTTGAGAAACTGGTTGATACTGAATCTTATGTATTCCGTTATACATACAGGCCAAACGGACAATTGGAAACATTTACTTATCCCGACAATTTCAGCATTACTTACAGCTACAACAATGCAACCGGAAAGCTAAATGATATAAGGCGTACAGATGATAATAGCCTTATCTATAGAGTAAGTTCACGAGATAATAAGTACAGTTTGCCCCTTCGTTGTGAGTACGGCAATGGAATTGTAACCGACTATACCTATAATGCACACGGATTACTAACTCGTATTAAAACCGGCAATAAAGTGTACGGTTTCGATATTGGTATTGATGAACCTAATTACAAAGGTATTCCTATAGCATACCCTTATACTGTGGACAGTGCCATCTTAAACTATCGTTATGCTTATAACGACAAAGGTTTAATGATTTCGCGTTCCGAGAGCGTACTAAATTACTCGGAGCTATTTTACTACGATGATTTAGACAGGCTTGAACTAATTGTTCCTAACAATGATGTAATGCAAGCACAATTCATGTGGTTTGCCAAGAATGGAAACATTACCCAAAATTTCCCAGTGGGAAAATATTCATATAATAGCAACAAGCCACATGCCGTATCTTCAATAACTAATCCGTATGATGCCATTTCCAAAGTACAATGTGATGTAGAGTACAACGTCTTTAATCAACCCTCTCAAATTACTGAAGGAACTCATCGCCTTAACCTTTATTACAGGCACGACCAACAGCGCTATAAATCACTGAAATACAGAAATAAAGCATTGGAAAGCACACGCTACTATATTACCAAATACTATGAAAAAGAGGTAGCTACTACTACTCGCCGCTATTATTACATTTACGGAGACCATGGCGTGGTAGCTTTGCGTATTGCCACATCTTCCACAGACAGCATGTATTACATACATACTGACCACTTGGGTAGTTATTGCGCTATTACCAATGCCAATAAGCAAGTAAGGCAACGCAATTATTTCGATTCTTGGGGTAATTTTAAACGAATAGTTCCCGGTAGAAACGGTTTTAGTATTGAAGAAGCATCGCCTTACGATTCATTGGGAATAGGAACGTTGGCTTCCTTTAATTTTACGCTTACTAACCGCGGGTTTACAGGACACGAACACTATCCTTACATCAAGATCATTAACATGAACGGGCGGTTGTATGACCCCGTAATTGCACGATTCTTCTCGCCGGATAAATATGTGGCGAATAGTACTTTTACGCAGGATTATAATAGGTACACTTATGCAAGAAATAATCCACTGAGCTATACCGACCCTTCAGGAGAGTGGATACATCTCGTTATTGGGGCGGTTATTGGCGGAATTGTGAATGTAGCAGTGAATGCAAATAACATAAATAATTTTTGGCAAGGGTTAGGTTATTTTGGAATTGGTGCAGCAGCCGGTGCTTTGGGTGCAGGCATCGGAGCCGGAGCAGGTGTAGCCGCAGTGGGAGGCAGTTTTGGTGCAGGATTTTTAGGAACAGCTTCTGCAGCAGGTTTTGGAGCAGGTTTCGCTTCTGGGCTTGCAGGTGGTTTTACAAGTGGTTTTATTACTGGTGCCGGAAATACTTGGATGCAAGGCGGTACTTTTGGGCAAGGGATATTTGGTGGACTTAAAACAGGCTTCATTTCCGGTTCAATTGGTGGCATTACCGGTGGTATTATGGGCGGAATTACTGCAAAAATGAATGGTGCAAATTTTTGGGATGGTTCTTTTTCGCGTGACTTCGCAGTTCCGGGAACGTCAGACTTAACATACCAACAAGCTCTTGAAAATGCTAAAATCTACAATGAACATTTTGCCGATGCTACGGATGTACTTTTAGCCGACAGAATGAATACCGAATTTGGTTATAAAGCTGGCATGTTAGATAATGGAACACTTACTACAAAACCGCCATCTGATTACGGATTAACTCAAAGTCAATATTATATGAAGCCAGATGGAACATTGTCAGCCGGTAACTTTAGAGGAACATTGGGAGTTTCTTCTACTTACCAAATGCACATTTCTCCAGGAGTAACACTTGGAAATATTGTTGATTTTCGTGCCATTGCAGGGCATGAAATTATTCATGCCTTTCATGCTGCTGCCTTTGGACTGGGATATAATGCATCATGGTCTGAAGCATCTGCATACAATTATAGTTATAACGTTTATATGAATGCCGGCATCCATAAGCCTAATATTAATCCATGGGGCTATTTCCCTCGCAGTTATCGCACTCCATTACATCTCTTTTGGTAACATTCTAAAAAACACTATGATGAAACTAACAATTTGTTTGATTTTAATAATGGGGTTAAATTCTATTGGCTTTTCACAGGCACTTGAGGATTTTTATTACAGTGAAAGATTCTCATTATGTACAGTAGTTAATAAAGCCAAAGAATGTACAGATACCATTTTTACTTTTCGCAACTTTATTGATACTTCTGATGAAAAGCGATTAATGGATAATGATTTGATTATTGATAGAGACATTGACAAATTGATATGGGAATGTGAACACATTGCAACTTATCTTCAATATCAAAAAAAACTGAATAAGTTTTCTGTTGTTTCTTACAAGCTAGATAACCAGAATAGAATTATAGCAAGCTATTTTCTCTGCGATAGAGAATCAAAGGATGGTCTAGAAATGATGAGATTTCAAGTGGAAAATAAAAAGATAATTGGAATAAATGTATTTCCAGGAATTTATGAAAATTTTATTCCAATTGATGAATATGAAGAAATGGGTAGAAAAGCAATAGATGAGCATTGGAATAATCATACGTCACCACACTGAATCGTTTAAATATTGTCTAATAGCCTGCTTTCGAGCGGGCTATTTTTCTAATAGTTCTTTTATCATTTTAGGCACTTCCTTTTCAGGCGAAGGGAAATTATGAATTTCTTTATTCCAGTAGATATTATATGTTGATTTTGCGATTACTTCTCCTTTCGGCGAAATAAATACAATTTCAAGTTTATCCAATATTTTTTTCAAATCCCATCGCCATGTATCGTATACAGATACATTAATCAAAGGGAGAAATTACCCATACGCAACAAAAGTAAATATAGAAATTTGTGTTTCTGATTTTCAGAGTCCAATTTTTCTTTATTATTTTCACAACCCTGTTATGTCGTATATGCACTCGGGATTAGGATTATTTTATGTTTTAGAAGATGAAAATCACCAAATAGTAGTATGGTATCCTGATTGGTATTCTCTCTTATATAAAGATCCAAAAAACGAACCGAAATGTATGAGCACAGGTTTTTTTGTGAACTCAAAACAGAAAATTATAAGAAGGCGTGTACCGGATAGAAAGTCAAACGATTATGACTTAGCAAAATACGAGATAAGCAAGCAAATCCAAAAAGATGCAGTATATCTTATGTTAGGTATTTACCATAAAGATTTGCCCAAAGGAGAATATTATTTATATCTTTATTATTCTTTTGAACCCAGTAAACGCTACGCGCTAAAGGATATAGTTAATGATAGCAGAACGTTTAAAGGTTATTTCGTTTCTAATAAGGTAAAACTAATTATAGAATAGAAACCGGTTACAGAATATTTGTTTATAGCCTGCTTTCGAGTGGGCTATTTTTATTTTACACTTTCAGTGCTTCAATTAAATTAAATCAAGGAACTCCATCGTTAAAATCCAAAAATGATTTATTCATCCGCCAAAATTGTTAGAAAACGTTAAAAATTGGGGCGAAAAATAAATATGTGGGGTAAAGTCATTGATTTTTGAGTTTTGAATTTTGAATTTTGAAAATCGAAAAAAGTATTTTTTATGCGCAAACTCATGCAAGAAATACCTATATTCATTTGATAATAAGGAAGGTTAAGTCAACTATACATTTGAGTAAAAAACAAACTATTTTAGTTGAGTAAATAACCACAGTTTTGCATGCTTTAAATAATATATTTTTGCGACCGTTAAAAAAACTTAATGAAACAACTGTTTTCATCCATTCTTGCCTACTTCTACTTTTGGAATTTTAAAAATAGCCCCTATTCCAAAAAGCGGAAAAAAGCGATTAAAGGAGAAAAGTATATCACAAGGAAAAAGAAGAAGCCTTCGGTCAAAAAATCAGATTTGATTGTTTTTAAGGATGATAAAGGAGTTGTTTGTTTTTCTATTCACATGGAAGCGCTTTTTTATATCGAATCGGATACTAATTATATCACCATATTTTATTCCAATCTGGGAAAGTTGGAAAAATATTTGATGCGTTCTTCATTGAAAATGGTGTTAGAACAAAATGCCAATGATAATTTAATACGCTGCCATCGTTCCTACATTGTTAATTTTGAAAAAGTTAAATTATATAAAAAGGATAAAGAGGGCGGTATAATTGAGCTATCAAACGACTCGTTACCCTCCATACCGGTTTCTAAATCACACATAGAAAACGTATTACGTAAATTTCAATTTCAAACATAATAATACTTAAAGATGAAAATTGTAGTACTTGCAAAACAAGTTCCCGACACGCGAAATGTGGGAAAAGACGCTATGAAAGCCGATGGCACCGTGAATCGCGCCGTGCTTCCGGCTATTTTTAACCCTGATGATCTATGCGCCTTAGAGATGGCGTTGGAAGCCAAAGATCGCTTGAAAAATGCAGAGGTGTATATCATAACGATGGGTCCTTCCCGCGCTGCCGAAATCATTCGTGAATCTATATATCGCGGCGCAGATAAAGGATTTTTGCTTACCGACAGGAAGTTTGCCGGTTCCGATACGCTGGCGACCTCCTATGCTATCTCTCAAGCCGTTAAACAATGGCAACCTGACCTCATTTTCTGCGGTTTACAGGCAATTGATGGCGACACCGCGCAAGTAGGACCTCAAACCGCCGAAAAATTGGCGCTCCCGCAAATTACTTATGCGGAAGAACTTATAGAAATTAACGACAAAAACATTGTGGTAAAACGCAGATTAGAACGCGGCGTAGAAACCGTAAAATCAACACTTCCGGCATTGGTTACCGTGCACGGCTCCGCTCCAGCTTGCCGCGCCCGCAATGCCAAACGCGTGATGCAATATAAGCACGCCCGCACAGCTTCCGAAATGCAAGAAGAAAGTAACGATTATACCAATCACACCGAACGCCCCTACTTATTCATCGAAGAATGGAGCGCCGATTTCGTAAAGGCCGATGATACTTTTCTCGGTTTAACCGGTTCTCCCACAAAAGTTAAAAAGATTGACAACGTGATACTTGCACAAAAAGAGAACAAAACTTTAACCTGCGCTGACTCCGATGTTGAACAATTAATGGTAGAATTATTAGAATCACGAGTAATCGGATAAAGAACGAGATTCCTCGCTGCGCTCGGAATGACAAAAAATCCCCTTCAATTTTTGAAGGGGTGGACGGCGAAGCCGGACGGGGTAGTTAATATAAAAATAGATTTAGAACAAAAATAATAAACATGAAGAACATAATCGTATATTGCGAAATAACAGAAGAAAAACAGATCGCTGAGGTTTCTCTAGAATTGTTATCTAAAGGAAGAAAATTAGCGGAACGCCTTGGCGTAAAATTAGAAGCCATGGTTTTTACCGATAAAGCGGGTGCCGCTTTAGACAGAATTAATGACTTTGGCGTGGATATCATTCACTTGGCAGAAAACAAAGAATTGTTTCCTTATCGCACGTTGCCTCATTTTAAATTGGCAGAAGCTGTTTTTGAACAAGAAAAACCGGAAATTGCCCTATTTGGAGCTACTTCGGTAGGTCGCGATTTGGCGCCGCGTGTTGCCTCCGCACTTCGTTGCGGATTGACCGCCGACTGTACCTCATTGGAAATTGGTGACCATGTTGAAACCAAGACAAATACAGAATATAAGGATTTGCTTTATCAAATTCGTCCTGCGTTTGGAGGCAATATTATTGCTACCATTATCAATCCTGAAACGCGCCCGCAAATGGCAACCGTGCGCGAAGGCGTAATGAAGTTAGAAGAAGCAGCGCAGAAAAAAAAGGCAGAAGTGAAAATTATTGACGTGTTAAAATATCTTAAATCGGAAGATTTAGTAGTGGAGATCTTAGACCGTCATATCGAAGCGCAAAAAGTGAATTTGAAAGCTGCAAATATCATTGTATCAGGAGGTTACGGCGTAGGATCTAAAGAAAACTTTGGTTTGCTGTACGATTTGGCTTCCGTATTGGGCGCAGAAGTTGCGGCGACACGCGCAGCAGTAGATGCCGGCTATAGCGAACACGAGCGTCAGGTGGGACAAACGGGCATAACCGTACGTCCGAAGCTCTATATTGCTTGCGGTATTTCGGGCGCCGTGCAACATCGTGCCGGAATGGATCAATCCGCCAAAATCATCTCCATCAACACCGACCCCAATGCGCCGCTCAACGCCATTGCCGATTATGCCGTTACCGGGGATTTGACTCAAGTATTACCGAAAATGATTGCGTATTATAAGAAACATAGTAAATAATTTTAAGATTTAAAAATTTAATGTTGTATTTCCAAAACTCATTATTTTAAATCTTTAAATCTTAAATCTTTAAACCTTAAATCAATAAACAATGAACTTTTATACAGACAACGATCCCCTAAAATTACAACTATCTCATCCTTTGATGAAAAAGATTGTGAATTTAAAAGAAAATAACTTTGAATATGCCAAAACAGTGCCGATTGCACCTTTAGATTTTGAAGATGCGATTGATTCTTACGACAAAATATTGGAAATTGTCGGTGAAATTTGCGGCGACATTATCGCACCAAATGCAGAAAGCGTGGATCACGAAGGCGCACGCGTAGAAAACGGACGCGTGGTGTACGCCAAAGGCACAAAAGAAAATATAAAAGCGCTTGCCGATGCCAAACTTTTCGGAATGTCGCTGCCATATAAATATAACGGACTAAATTTTCCGATGGTGCCTTACGTAATGGCAGCAGAATTGGTATCGCGCGCCGATGGCGGCTTCGCCAATATCTGGGGTTTGCAAGATTGCGCCGAAACGATTCACGAGTTTGCTTCCGAGGAGATAAAAAGCGAGTTTTTGCCACGAATTAACGAAGGAGAAACTTGTTCTATGGACTTGACTGAACCTGACGCCGGCTCCGATTTGCAAGCCGTACAATTAAAAGCTACTTTCGATGAAAATTCAAATTGCTGGCGTTTGAATGGTGTAAAACGTTTCATTACCAACGGTGATGCAGATATTAAGTTAGTGTTGGCACGCTCGGAAGAAGGCACGAAAGATGGTCGCGGATTATCTTATTTTGTATATGATAAAAAAGATAACGCCGTGATTGTTCGTCGCGTGGAAAACAAAATGGGCATTAAAGGCTCGCCTACTTGCGAATTGGTATTTAAAAATGCGCCTGCAAAATTGGTGGGCGAACGCAGATTGGGCTTAATTAAATATGTAATGTCGTTAATGAACGGTGCACGTTTGGGCGTAGGCGCACAATCGGTGGGCATTGCGGAAGCCGCTTATCGCGAAGCATATAAATATGCACAAGAACGCGAACAGTTTGGAAAAGCGATTATTAAATTTCCGGCAGTTTATGAATTGTTGTACAACATGCGAGCGAAAATTGATGCTTCGCGTGCCATTTTGTACGAAACCGCACGTTGCGTCGACATTTACAAGTTGTGGCAGGAAGTAGCCAAAGAACGCGCACTAACTCCGGAAGAACGCGCTGAAATGAAGCATTATAACAAATTAGCCGATGGACTTACCCCCATGCTAAAATTAATGTCGAGCGAATATTGCAACCAAGTTTGTTACGATGCCGTACAGGTGCACGGCGGCACCGGTTTCATGAAAGACTTTCCGGTAGAGCGCATGTACCGCGATGCCCGTATTACCACTATTTACGAAGGCACTTCACAGTTACAAGTAGTTGCCTCTATTCGTGCGGTAATTAACGAAAGCTATTCGTCATTAATCGAAACTTTTGAAAAAACGGAGGTCCCCCAAGAATTTGAACATATTAAATTTGAGCTAAATACGATGCGAGCGCATTACGAACATGCACGAAAATTGGTTTCAGAGATGAACAGTGATGAAATGCTTGATTTACATGCACGTCGCTTGGTAGAAATGGCGGCATACATCATCATGACTTACTTGCTTATGTTTGATGCTATGCGTTGTTCATGCGATTGTTGCAGTTTAAAAGAATCGACTCACCACTTCTTGCGCTATGGCAAAGCGGTGAGTGTGGGACATTTGGAGTATATACGAGGTTAGGGGCGTGCGGTAAGAGGTATGCGGTAATATTGTCTTATTTGAAAATTTAATGTATCATTGCAAATTGATTCGAGTAATTTCAAATAATATTAATATGAAAAAAATCATTTTACTAACATTCTGTTTTTTAGCATTTTGCTTTGTTTCATTTGCAGGAAAATTTGTTTTGATACCTGTTAGTGAAACCAATAATTTAGAATCTTTATTCGACAATAAGGATTTGAAAATTCATTATTATAATGACGATTTTGTATTGGCAACTGCTACTGAGATTGTTAACTTTGAAGACATGGCAATTTTAGATGAAAAAGCATTTGCTGATGTGCATTCTTATGCCATTATTTACTGCTTCAATGATCAAAAAGATGAGTATTTAGCAAAAATTTCTAAAAGTGCAAAAGCGCTGTATTCTGGAGAAAATCTTCTGATAATGAAACATTTGTCGGATGGTTTCATGCCTGCTAAAAATGATGGAATGGTAATGATATGGAATGTTGAAGCACAGTTACCGAAATCAGTTACTAATTTTCCGGTGGTTACCGAAGTTGACCCATTCATTCAATCTTTAAATGAGATGGTGAATACTGACACGCTCATGGCATACATACAACATTTGCAGGATTATGAAACACGCGTGTACTTTAAACCACAAGCCTACGAATCCCAAAACTGGATGAAAGCAAAATTTGAAACCTGGGGCTTGGATGTTGAAGTACAAAATGTTTCTGCTGCGGGTAATTGGTGGGGCACACCTGCTACATCATCGGGTAATGTTATTGCAATTCAAACGGGAACAGTATACCCCAATGAGTATATTGTTTGCGGCGCTCATTATGATTCTTTTGTTTTCGGAAATTTTGATAATGCTCCCGGCGCTGATGATAATGCTACAGGAACCGCCACTGTAATGGAAATGGCTCGTATTTTAAGTCAGTATACGTCTGAACGTTCCATAATCTATTGCGCTTTTTCCGCTGAAGAGGTAGGCTTATTTGGAAGCAACCAATACGCAACACGCTGTAGCCAGCAAGGAATGAATATTTTAGGATATTTCAATATAGATATGAGCGGGTACCTAAAACCCGGAACAAGTATGCATATTGACCTGATTCATCCATCATCTGCTAATCCATTGGCAAACTATCTTAAGAACATTAACGATATTTATTTTCAAATTCCTCTTACTTCTCGCCCCAATTTGTCCGGAGGCGACAGCGATCACACTTCGTTCAATCAAAAAGGATATATGGGAATTTGGACATTTGAAGATTGGAATGATTGCAGTCCGCATATTCATACCACAAATGACATTATCGGACCCAGCGTGAATAATTCGCAGCAAGTTAATGCGTTTACTCAAATAAATCTTGCAAGTATTGCAATCTTAGCTGGAGTTCAAGGCACACTTCCTCCGCATTTAAATCCGCCTACTAATTGTGATGCTCAATACCTTCAAGATAATGAAATATCTGTTACATGGGATGCACCTGATTCGCCGGAACCTGACGGATACGATATTTACAGAGACGGTATAAAGATAAATGTAGATTTGTGGACAACAACACTTTATATTGATGTAGCAGATGGTTATGAAGAGCACTGTTATAAAATAAAGGCAGTTTGGGACAGTCAGCAAAGCGGGTTTAGTAACGAATCATGCGCTTCTCCTCAACCTTTAGCCCCTCCCATAAACTGTGTTGCCACAAACTTTTTTGAAATGCAAATTAAAGTTACATGGGATGCACCGGAAGAAAATACACCCGATGGATATTATGTTTATAGAGATGACATTAGGATATTTGAAGAACCCATAACAACGAGAGATTTTTTTGACATTCCCGATGAAGCCGGTGAATATTGTTACACGGTAACCGCCGCCTACGGTGAATTTGAAAGTGAGTTTAGTAACGAATCGTGCGCTGAGGCATATAATAATATTACCGAATATAATTCCAAGTTTAATATTTACCCGAATCCGGCTAATGATAAAATCTTTATTGAAGGCGAGTTGGTGGGGAAAAGTGTGATAATTCTTGATGTAACCGGTAGAATCGCGGCAAGCAAAGCAATCGATTCAAATGTTGTTGCTATTGATATATCGAATTTAACACAAGGAGTTTATTTTGTTAAAATTTCTAATAAAATAGTTAGAAAGTTTATTAAGGAGTAAGAATTGTACTCCGTTATTTTCAAAATGATTAGGCATTACATCGCAAAAAGTGATTTTTTAACATTCTTATATAAAGTGCATTAAAATTATTAATAAATGTTAACACGTAAACTTTTCTGTGTATATTTGCAGCGTTAAAGAAAATCAGTGAAGTGAGTTAATAAGTGTTAAATATCAAACAATATGATGTACATTAATGCTACAGGATTCTATGTTCCAACACGGAGAGTTTCTAACGAATATTTTTTGGATGTAAACGGATTAACCAGTGATTGGATATTGCAACGCACCGGTATCAATACGCGTTCGAGAGTTAGAGAAGAGGAAAACGGAAACACAATGGGATTAGCTGCGGTGCAAGCTGCCATACAAAAACTTCCGTATTCGGTAAAGGAAGTTGATTTAATTATCAGCACCGGCTATACGCCTATGGATACTGTGGGTACTTTAGCGCACATTACGCAAAGAGAATTTCAGATGGAGCATGCCACTGCCATGATGATCTCTTCTGCTTGTTCTTCATTTATCTCTGCGCTTGAAATTGCAGAAGGCTACTTTTGTTCCGGTAAAGCAAAAAAGGCGCTGGTAGTTTGTTCCGAAAACAACTCTTATTATTGTAATGAAACCGACCCGCAATGCGGGCACCTTTGGGGTGATGCAGCGGTTGCCATGTTTGTTTCCAATGAAAAAATGACGGATTCGGATCCGGAAATTGTAAACGTAGTAACGCGCGGGCTCGGGCACATCGGAAAAGGACCGGAGGCGGTGTATCTTCGTCCTAAAGGAGAAGGAATTGCAATGCCCGATGGCAGAGATGTTTTTGTGAATGCAACCCGTTACATGATTGAAGCATTAGAAATTATTACACAAAGAAATAATATTACAATTCAAGACTTGACCTACATCGTTCCACATCAAGCTAATTCAAGAATCATTTCCAATATATTAAATATTTTGAACCTTCCTGAAGAAAAAGCCTTGAACAATATTCACGAGTACGGGAACACCGGCTCTGCAAGCGCCATTTTAGTGATGCTTGAAAACTTAGCTAAGTTTAAGAAAAATGATTTGGTAGGACTTACGGTTTTTGGAGGAGGCTATTCATCGGGTGGGGCGCTCATTCGGTTTTAAGTCCGTTTTTTCTTCACCAACAAATTTTTAATATCATTCAATTTCATTAATGCTTCAACTGGTGTTAGGCGATCTACATCGATATCAATAATCTGTTCTTTAATGTCTAACAGCAGTGGATCATCTAAATTAATGAAACTGAGTTGATAACCGGCGTCTTTCTTTTCAATAACCGGTTTGGAATCGGAGGTGGCGCGGGCGCTTTCTAATTGGTGCAATACCTCTTCGGCGCGTTTTAAAACGGCGTAAGGCATGCCTGCCATGCGTGCCACGTGTATTCCAAAACTGTGCTCGCTACCGCCTTGTTCTAATTTTCTTAAAAACAATATTTTATTGTTAATTTCCTGTATGGTAATATGGAAATTTTTAATACGCGGAAACTGCTCCGCCATGTTATTTAATTCGTGGTAATGCGTGGCAAACAACACTTTAGCCCGATATTGTTTGTGTTCGTGCAAAAACTCTGCAATAGACCACGCAATAGATACGCCATCGTAAGTGCTGGTGCCGCGCCCGATTTCGTCCAACAAAATTAAACTGCGATTGGAAATATTGTTCAAAATGCTGGCGGTTTCGTTCATTTCTACCATAAAAGTAGATTCACCTGTGGAAATATTATCCGATGCTCCAACACGTGTAAATATCTTATCTACAATGCTCAGATGTGCACTTTCTGCCGGAATAAAACATCCCATTTGCGCCATCAAAACAATCAAAGCTGTTTGGCGCAACAATGCCGATTTTCCCGACATATTTGGTCCCGTAATAATGATAATTTGTTGACGGTCATTATCTAAATACACATCATTGGCGATGTAGGATTGTCCGGGCGGCAACTGCTTTTCAATAACCGGATGCCTGCCGTTTTTAATTTTCAGCGCTGTGCCTTCTTCAAAAACAGGTTTGGTGTAATTGTTTTCAATAGAGACCATTGCAAAGCAAAGCAGCACGTCTAAGCGCGCAATAAGCCGCGCATTGAGCTGAATGGTAGGAATATAATCAAGCATGCTCACTACCAAATCATTAAATAAGCGAGTCTCTATTTCAATAATTTTGTCTTCTGCACCCAAGATTTTCGTTTCCAAATCTTTAAGTTCTTCTGTGATGTAACGCTCTGCATTGGTCAGCGTTTGCTTGCGAATCCACTCGCCGGGCACGCGATTTTTGTGTGTATTCGTTACTTCAATATAATAACCAAAAACATTGTTAAACCCGATTTTTAACGAAGGAATGCCGGTTGCCGTCGATTCGCGCTGCTGAATTTGCGCCAAGATAGATTTGCTGTTTGTAGTAATGGCGTTTAATTCATCCAATCCCTCATTTACGCCATCGTTAAAAACACGACCTTTGTTGATAACCACAGGTGCATCTTCATAAATCTCTTTTTCAATACGTTGGCATAATGAAACAATCGGATTCAATTGCTCGGCAATTTTTGCCAATGCCGGCTGTTGTGCAGTTTGACACAATGTTTTCAGTTTTTCTACCGCGCGTAGCGACCGCGCTAATTGCAACACCTCTTTGGGATTTACTTTTCCTGTTGCTACTTTCGACACCAAACGTTCCAAATCGCCCACCGATTTAAATGCGATTCTGATATTTTCCGAGAGCTCTTCATTTTCAATAAAATACTTCACAATTATCAAACGCTCTTCAATCATTATTTTTTCTTTTAATGGCAGCACGAGCCATTTGCGCAACATACGCGATCCCATGGGGGTTTGCGTTTGGTCTAAAATTTGCAACAACGTAACCGCATTTTCATGAGGCGAATGAATCAACTCTAAATTGCGTACCGTAAATCTATCCAACCACACATAATGCTCTTCTTCAATGCGATTTAGTTTATTAATATGTTGTATTTTATGATTTTGCGTTTCATATAAATAATGCAGTGCAGCACCGGCTGCAATAATGCCCAACGGCAGATTTTCTACGCCAAAACCTTTTAACGAATTGGTTTGAAAATGTTTGGTCAATAATTCGTAGGTAAAATCTTCGGCAAACACCCAATCTTCAAACGTGGTCAATAAAATTTTATCTCCAAAAAGTTCCTTAAACGCTCCTGTTTTATGTTTTTGAATGACTAACTCGGAAGGTTTGAAATTTTGGAGCAACTTATCCATGTATTCATGATTTCCTTCCGCTACATAAAACTCTCCGGTTGAAATATCTACAAAAGCAATACCGCACAATTTATCTGTTAAATGAATAGACGCCAAGAAGTTGTTTTCTTTTTGCTCTAACACTTTATCATTAATGGAGACCCCGGGCGTAACCAATTCCGTAACTCCGCGTTTCACAATGGTTTTTGTCATTTTCGGGTCTTCCAGCTGTTCGCAAATTGCCACACGCAAGCCTGCTCGCACCAATTTGGGCAAATATACATCTAAGGAGTGGTGCGGAAATCCGGCAAGTTCTACATATTGCGCTGCACCGTTGGCACGTTTAGTTAGCACAATGCCCAGTACTTGCGAAGCTTTAATAGCGTCTTCCCCAAACGTTTCGTAAAAATCCCCTACCCTAAACAACAAAATCGCATCGGGATGTTTTGCCTTGAATTGGTTGTATTGTTTCATTAAGGGGGTTTCGGCGGGTTTGCTCATTAATTTAGTATTGAAGGTTTAAGGTGGTCAAAATTTTGGTGCGAAATTACACTTTTTATATAAACTACCCCGCCTCGCTTCGCGAGCCATCTCTTCAAAATTTGAAGGGGATCTTGGGCTTATTCGTACTACTTGAAGTGTTTAGTTTTGCTATAAAATAGTGCATTTTTTAGTTTTTTTCCAAAAAATCTTAATAATAGTCAAAAAATTGACTTTTATTGCTCATAGATGAAAAAAATAATTATTTTTGCCGCCACATTGCGGGGTAGAGCAGTGGTAGCTCGTCGGGCTCATAACCCGGAGGTCGTAGGTTCGAGTCCTGCCCCCGCTACTAAGGTTTTCATAAGGAAACCTTATTTTTTTATATAAAATTAGGTTCTTTTTATTTTTGAATAAACCTCTAATTTCTACACTTTTAAACTCTTACACCTATGTACCTAGTTGGTATTTACAGAAAAATTAATGAAATCCACTAGTGGTTTTGCTGCTTCAAGTCCGCTGATAACATCATTCACAAAACCATCTTTTAGAGCATCTTGCGGGTTGTAATAATGCGAGGCGAAGAAATGCTTATTCTTTAATAGTTCAATATCAGGGAAATCTTTAGGAAAATCAACCGGAGCTTTTTTAAGTTTTTCAATTTCTTCAATACCGGCGTAATATTTTGTGAAAGAGGGCGCATTAATAATGGTTTTAAATTCATCAATCTGATAATAAATCTCTTTTCTAATTAATTTAAGATATTCGGGAAAAGGCATATAAATACCGCCTCCAAAAAAAGATTCTTCCGGGTCTAAATGAAAATAATATCCGGCAAAATGTGAATTTTTCCCACCGTTTTTTGCAAAATATGCGCCAAAATGTGTTTTATAAGGTTCTTTATTTTGGGAAAAACGAACGTCGCGATAAATTCGAAAAAGACATTGCTTTATTTCAATATTCTGCAAAGTTTCATCAAAAGATTTCAGATTATCCAATAAAACGGTTGCAAAATTTTCAAAATTTTTCTTCGCTTTTTCGTAATCCGGTTTGTGAGCTTGAAACCAATCACGATTATTGTTTTTCTTTAATGCGGTTAAAAACTGTAAGGTTTCAGGGCTAATTTTTGTCATGATATTTTTTTGCAAATAAATAAAAAAGTAAAGACATAACAGATGGCGCTTTTTTTGGTTTTTTTTCAATTTGACAAAAAAGTTGAGATTTTTTCCTATTTTTGCACATAAAAGTCATTTTAAAAACGATTTAAATAAAGACCTATGAAAGAACTAACAGAAGTTTTAACAAAATTATGGCCTAGAAAGTATTGGATACTCGGAATTACTCTCCTCATTACCATAGTGGGCTTAGCAATAAATATGCCTTCAATCATAAAAACAGAATATAAAGCAACCGCAGAACTTCATGTTGTTAATATCCCTGATGAGATAAAAACAGATTTTCATAAGTATGCTATTCGCTTAACTAAAAAAGACGATGTAAGTAGTGCATTATCTCAAAAATTTAACTTAAAAGATCCCAAAATCAATGTTTCTTTTGGAAAAAATAGAAATATTTGTTTTTCTGCCGTAAATTCCGATCCGCAACTTGCAGAAGAAATGGTAGAAGAGTTGATTAGAATATTTAATCATCAAATTAACAACGTTGTAGATGCAGTAACAATTACCCATCTTGAAAAAATAGATCATATAATTACGCTTAAACAACAACAAACAGATTCTGTTAGACAGCGTTTAATCCATTTTTACGAACAAAAGGGAATGACTTATATCCCAAACTCTTATCTCTCCGGTTTTGAGAGAACTAATAATACAAATTCCATTGCAAGAATGAAACCGATTCAACCTCTTGCAGCAGAAAAAGGAGTAGATATTTTTGCTGAAGAAACAATGTTGTTTAATTGCATTTTTGATTTGAATCATCAAATGAATAGGCGAAATTCTACTATGGTTCAACTAAATACAGAAAACAATTATGTTGGTATTGTGATAAAATCAGATCCCGAAAATCCGGTAAAAGTATTTCGACCGATAAAATTCTTAATTGAAATTATTATTTTAGGCTTATCGGCAGGTGTTCTGTTGTTTCTAATCTTAGATTTTGGAGTACCCGCCTTTAAATCATTTCGGAAACAAATGTTGGATAACATAAAACATTCTGACAAAACTACATAGTTTTTGTACGTCAATGAGCGGAATTAGCAAAAACTTAGAGAAAATAATTCCTCATCTTGTAGGAGTCGTGCTGTTAAGATTGTTATTAGACCGGCAGTATGAGGTAATCATTTATCCTATTTATGCCTCAATGGGTTTCCTTAATGAGGTTTCGTTGGAAAGCAAAATTTTTTCCTGGGTATATTTATTAGTATTGTCCCCGCTTTTTATCGCTTTTTTGAACAGGACTCAAGAACGGTTTTTATCCATCGTAATGTATCTCTTTTTTTTAGTAAAATTTATTCCCTCTACATGTTTGATGGCTTATTTGCCCATGTCCTTAGAGTTATGGTTATCACAAGCTCTTTTTTGGGTCATTATGCTCGTATTAGCGTTTAACCTTCCGCCTATTCGATTAAAACTGAATATCCCCAAGTATAATACACAGCTTTTATACGGGATCACCATTTTGTTAAGCGGAGTGGTTATTTATGTGTGGTGGGTTTATGCAGGTGCACGGTTTCAAACCTCTATTATGGATGTGTATGGCATCAGATTTGAAGCACGAAACTGGGAAATACCAACAATATTTACATATTTACTCCCTTGGGCGGCAGTTGTATTGCCATTGATGTTAATTTGGGTTCTATCCAACAAAAAACACATAATAGCTTTAGCTCTGATTGTTATCATCTATTTAAATTTTAGTATTGCCGGACATAAAAGTGTTATTTTTCTACTATTCATTACTTTGATTATTTATTATTTTTTCCGTGAAAAATATCTCAAATGGGTGCTGGTCGCATTAATAGGTCTTGTGGTTTTAGGATTTATAGAGTTTATTGTTTTTGACTCATATTATGTTAGCGCTTTAGCAGTTAATCGTGTTATGCTTCTTCCTAATTTATTGGATTATTATTATTTTGATTTTTTTTCAACATTTTCTCCCGACTACTATCACCAGTCATTTTTACGCCATTTTGGATTTGAATCTTATTATGATACGGAAATCCCTTTTTTAATTGGCGGAGATTATTTTAATAGACCTGAGATGAGGTCTAATAACGGGCTTCTGTCTGACGCATATTCCAATTTTGGATTTTGGGGTGTATTTATTACACCTGTATTCGTGATTTATACCTTAAAATTTTTATCTAATGCTGCAGAAGGAGTGGACATGAAAATACTAATGGTTCCTATTGCATATATTTGCATTTCATTAATATCTTCCACATTGAATGCCGCTTTATTAACCGGAGGGATTTTAGTTTTATGGCTATTTTTATTGTTATTGCCAAGACAAAGTATTAAACATTAGCTTTTAACAATGTACAATATTAAAACCATTAAAGCAAAAATACACCGGAGTGAGTTTGGTAAAAATATTCTCACTTTAAGTAGTGGAACTGCATTGGCGCAAGTTATCCCTTTTTTGTTTTATCCCATTATTGCACGTATTTTTACACCTGCAGAATTTGGACTTTTGGCAACTTTAACCGCCATTATTACGATTATTACCGAGTTTTCGAGTGGAAAATATGAGTTGGGAATTTTGATAGCCAAAACCAAAAGAGATGCCGTTAATTTAGTAGGATTGACGCTTTTTTTAAGTTTTTTAATTTTAGCGTTTATTTACCTTATTTTGCAATTATTTCTTGCTGATTTCCTGTCGCAAACATTACACGAATCGCAATTAAAACAGTGGTTGTTTATTTGTCCTATCGCCGCTTTTTCAATCATTATTTATAATACTTATAATGAGTGGTGTGTTCGAAACGGGTATTTTAAAAAGTTGGCAATTAACAAAATAGTTAATGCTTCGGCGATTACGTTAAGTAAATTGTTTTTGGGCTTTGTGAAGGTTTTCTCTCAAGGCTTAGTTATGGGAGATGTTATAGGCAGACTTATCTCTGCGGGAGTTTGTGTTTTTAGAGCCATGCAAAAAGATGCAGCTGCTTTCAAAGAAATATCTATCGTAAGGATAAAAAAAGTAGCAAAGGAATTTATAGAATTCCCCAAATTTATTATGCCGGGACGGTTATTAAATGTAGTAGGGCAGCAACTTCCGGTATTGTTTTTGGGATTTTACTTTAACTCCGTTGTTGTTGGTTATTTCTCAATGACGATGTTGGTATTTTCTGTCCCTGTGAACGTGATTAGTTTTGCCGTAAGGGATGTGTTTCGTCAACGTGCCAATGAAGAATTTAAAAATACCGGTAATTGCCGGAGCATTTACATAAAAGTCTTAAAAATACTTTCCATTATAGCAATTATTGGAGCCATTTTTCTCATTTTACTATTACCCTTTATTTTTTCAATATTTTTAGGAGAACAATGGACTACTGCTGCGTATTACGCTCAAATTTTAACAATTCCAACGTTATTATCTTTTGTAGCCTCTCCTCTTTTTGATGTGTTGATTATTACGAATAGGCTAAAAATAAATCTATTATGGCAAATTTATTATGCCGTAATTACATTTTTAAGTTTATGGATTGGCTGTGTTTTATATAATAATGTAATTGCTGCACTCTACTTCTTCGCTATAGGAAGAGGCTCTGCTTATTTGCTAAGCATTATACTATCACATCATTACGCTAAAGGAAATTTGTTGAAAATTAAAAAATAAAAATAATGAAAGTTTGTCATTTAACATCAGTTCACATACGATATGACGTAAGAATATTTCATAAGGAATGTTGTAGTCTTGAAAAGAATGGTTACCATGTTAGTTTGATAGTTGCTGACTCAAAAGGAGATGAAATAAAAAACGGTGTAAAAATAATAGATGTTGGTATTTCAACAAAAAGTAGGTTATTACGTATGTTGAAAACGACGAAAGCGGTTTATAAAAAAGCTATAGAAGTAGATGCGGATGTGTATCATTTTCATGATCCGGAATTAATTCCTTATGGACTTCGTTTAATCAAAAAAGGTAAAAAAGTCATTTACGATGTACATGAATCTGTTGTTAAAGATATTTTGTGTAAAAAATGGATTCCTGGAATTTTAAGAAAAATAATTTCAAAATCTTTTGAAAGATTAGAACAGTATGCCATTAAGAGATTTACAGCTGTTGTAACCGCAACGCCTTCCATTGCTGAAACATTAAAAAACGGTAAAAGAGTTTTAGTTATAAACAATTACCCCATTTTATCTTTACAGAATGAGGTACCATTACCGAGTTGGTCTTCAAGACAAAATACATGTATTTATATAGGAGACCTCACTGAGGTTAGAGGTGTTTTGACCACAATTGAATCTGTAGGTTTATCAAAATCTCGTCTCGTTCTTGGAGGAAGTTTCACAGAACCCATGATAGAAGAAAGAGCTCAACAAACCAAAGGTTGGGAAAAAGTAGATTATTTAGGATATGTAAACAGAGCTCAATTTAATAATGTATTGGACAAAAGCAAAATAGGTTTGGTTTTACTACATCCCATACCAACTTTCATAGATTCCTTGCCAACCAAACTGTTTGAGTACATGTCAAGAGCATTGCCTGTTTTGTGCTCAGATTTTCCTCTTTGGAAAGAAATCGTCGAAGAAAGCCAATGCGGAATATGTGTCAACCCTTTTGATTTTCATAAAGTTGCAGAGGCTATAAATTTTCTCATTGATAATCCTGAAAAAGCAAAAGAGATGGGGGTATCCGGTCAAAATGCTGTAAGAGAGAAATATAATTGGGCTACACAAGAAGAAATATTGTTAGATTTATATTGTAGCCTGAGTTCCGGATAAGAATTTGTTTTAGATTCCTCATTTCGAATTGCTTAAGCCTGCCTGCTCTCATAGCTGAAAGTTTTCGCTGAAAATCAAAATATTACATAAAGCTGTCATTGGTAACGAAGTGAAGAATCTTTTTTGACGTAAGCATGAAGTAAAGATATTTTTGTAGTTTTGTCACCAATTTTATTAACAAAATATTGCCTATGACGTAAAAATACTGTGCTACGATGCATAGAACAAGACATATAGAATAGCGATTTGCTATGTTCTTGATAATCATTTTTCCACATTACGCTCTTATTCCACGCTATTTTATTTTAGAAAATCAAAAATCCGACGACGGGCGAACCGCCATACTATATGAAACAGAACTGCAACTGTTCTCCAAAAAATGCGAAGTGGAACTGCAAAAACACTCTAAAATAGTGCAGAGAGGAGCAGAAACCTCTAAAAAACGGGCGGAAAACTTTCTTCGAAAAGCCATATGAGTAGAAGGAGTAAGTAAATTTATTAATTATTGTCTACTAAAGGAGTGGACATTAAACTGATTTTATTATGAAAAAACTATTATTTACTATTGCCTTGTTATCGGTAACAACAATGGCTATGAGCCAAATGTATGTTCTTAGCAACGGTGCTGTTGGCGTTGGGACAACAGATCTTTTAGATGCAAAATTTAAGATTGTTGGAAACAAAAACAATGGTCCTATAAATGAGTTTACATTTAAACCTGCAAATCCAGGGCCTGAAATAGGAGCATGGCATAGAGGAGAAACCCTGACCATAATTAATTTTTGGCATACATTCGGTGGATGGAATGAACTAGTTGCAAGAAAATTTACTACAAATTCAGACAGTACTTTAAAAACGGATATTCTCCCGATAAAAAGCACCATGCCAATTCTAAAACAAATAAACGCATACTCTTATTACTACAAATCTGATGATATTAAGACAAGGCAAAGAGAGTACGGTGTATTGGCACAAGAAATTGAAGAAATTTTACCCGAATTGGTAGTTACTACAAAAGGAACAAAACATATTAGTTATCATGGCTTTATACCTTTTTTAATTGAAGCAGTAAAAGAGCAACAAAACGAGATTGAAATGCTACAAAAAATTATTTCTGCACAAGAGGTGGATATAGTAGAGTTGAGGGAAATACGCAAAGAGTTTAAAGAGTTACAAGAAATGGTTTCAAAATGTTGTGAAAATTCGCTGCAAATTTCAACTTTGCCGGAAATGCCGCAAGTGCAAGGAAAAGCAATCTTGTTTCAAAATACCCCCAACCCTTTTACTACCAATACCGAAATTGTGTGCAATTTGCCTGAAACAACCAAGCATGCCATGCTATATATCTACAATTTACAAGGAGTAGAATTAAAATCTTATCCCATTACACAAACAGGATTAAATACTATCACTGTTAATGGTTCGGAACTCCCTGCCGGTATGTATCTCTATACTTTGGTGGTGAACAATGAGATAATTGATACCAAACGCATGATTTTAACAAAATAATGTTAGTTTTGTGGCAAAAATTATGTTTAACCATCAAATTAAAAAATATGAAAATACTATTTAAAATACTCGGTCTAACGGTTTGTATGTTGCTTTTGTTTGCAACTTGCAAGAAAGATGAGCCGGAAAATTATGAAAACTCTCTTTTTTCTCGTTCTTATACAGATTATGTAGGAAGTAATACGGATTCTTATGTTCAGGTGGGTGATTCAATCTATTATTTCAATTACATAGTAGGAGATTACTCTTCTTATAGAGGAAGGTTTAATAAGAATAGCTTTCGTCTCTTTTTGCCAGATTCTTTAAATTATTATCAAAATAATGTTTGGATTGGTATAGATACCGAAATAATAGAACCGGATGTTTTTTTTCAAAAAGGAACTTGGAAGATTGATTCTATATATATCAAAAATGGTCCCTTTGCGATTGGAGGAAGTTATTACACAGAATATTATGCAACACATTCTGTTTTCACTTGGGATATTGTGTTTTATGAAAACAGAAAATTTAAAGGAAAAGGTTCGCTCGAAATAATGGAAACACTATATACCGATGACCTAGATACATATTACCCGCCACAAAAAATTGAATTTGAATTTAAATAATAGAAAAATGGAAAAAAATTATTTTAAATCAAAATTGTTATTAATATTAGTGTTTTGCCTCTGTGCATTGGCGTGCTTCTACTCATGTGATAAACCTGATAGCTTGGAATGGACCACTTGGGAAAGTGATTATTTTGAAATTGAATACAAGCCTCTTTTGCCACCGCATCCATATTTAGACGAAGAATTAATTCTTCGAGGAGAAATGACTATCTCTTTTCAAGGGGGTGATGCATATATTGCCATCGATCGTCTTGAACTTTTTGACAGGAGAAATGGTATCATATACCATCCCTATGATCCTTGGGGTAAAAATGCAAGCTATACTTGTGATAGAAAAAATTTGACATTGAATTTTAGTTCGACAGTGGATTCTTTTTGGGGGCAAACCTGGACAGGAAAGGTGGGTAAAACTACCATGAATTTAAAGATTGTCTTCGGGGAAACTGTTAGATTTACGAAACAATAAAACAAATATAATATGTAGAAAAATTAAATAATTAAAACAATGAACACGAAAAATATTTTAACAAAATTATTATGTTTGCTTTTTCTTTTTTCGGTCTCCGGTTCGCTTTCATTGAAAGCGGAAGTGGTAAAAAAAACCGATATTAGAAAAGTGGCATTGAATGCTTTTTCCGATTTTTCGAAAAAAGCGCAAAATGAACTCAGAATAGTGCAAGAGATTCCTGTTACTCATCAAGATACTGCGCTATTTTATGTCTTAAATTTTGAAGAGGGCTTTATTATTGTCGCGGCAGATGATATTGTAGAACCTGTACTCGGGTATGGCTTAACTTCCCGATTTGATTTTAATGATATACCCCCTGCTTTAAATTTTTTGTTGGAGGGTTATAAAGAAGAAATAGTATTTGCAAAAAGGTTAAACTTGAGAGCATCGCAAGAGATTAACAATAAATGGAAGGATTACCTTGATGATACTCCCGACAAAGAACGCTCTTCCGGTTTGGGATTGGGTACAGCACAAGCAAATGTTTATATAGCGGGAACATACTTAATTGAAACTACATGGGGTCAAGATAAAGGAAGTGCAGATGGCAGTACCGTTAGCTATAATTCTTATTGTCCTACTGTTCCACAAGGAAAAACAATAGTAGGTTGCGGCGGTGTGGCTTTAGCGCAAATTTTAAACTATTGGAAGTGTAGCGTTCATCCGCAGGGTTCGGTAAGTTATCTTCATTCGAGTTTAGGTACAATCAGTCTCAACTTTTCCCAGCAAAGTTATAATTGGCTTAATATGGTTGCCCGTTATGCAAATCTTGAGAATGCCAAGCTGTTATTTCATAGTGCAGTGGCGGCAAAATCTCAGTTTGGAATAAGTTCAACATCATCTTTTATGTCTGATGTTGACTCAGCTCTTTCTGCCAATTTTGGATTCAGTAATGTTATTTCAAGGGATCGAAACTATAACAATTATGATGAATGGGCAAATTTTTTAAAAGCAGAAATTAATAATAGAAGACCTGTTTACTATATGGGAACTGCTGAAAATGGAGCTAACGGACATTCTTGGGTAGTTGATGGTTATGCAAATAATTTCTTTCATTGCAATTGGGGGTGGAGAGGTAGCCATGACGGTTGGTTTAGTTTATCTAACCTAACAGCAGTAAGTGGATATAATCTTAATTATTGGCACGCGGCAATAATGAATATTTACCCCACTTATTATACGGGAATTACACTACAAAACACCTCTCTTACCAGCAATACCTATACCGGATATACTATCAGAGTTGCAAATTGTACTATCCAAAATAATGCTAATGTAATTCTCAAAGCCAATTGTACTACAGAAATTTTTGGACCTTTTACAGTGCCGGTAGGCGCGAGGTTAGAGATAAGTAAATAATAAATTCATTTTTAATCCATATACGGCAGCAGCGCAAACTGTTGCCGTTTTGTTTTTTAAACTTGTACCCACTGAGATAATACAAAAAAATAGACTTTTGCCACAGATTTATTATGAATTTGTAATTAATGAAAAAAATAAAGCACGCAGATTTAAATCCTGCCAACATTTTTGTCTCCGTAATTTGCCCAATATATAATGAAGAGAAATATATTGCCGCCTGCATCGAATCCATACTTGAGCAAGATTTTCCAAAAGAAAAATTAGAGTTTTTGCTCATTGATGGAATGAGCACAGACAAAACTCGTGAGATTGTAAAGCATTATACCACAACTCATTCATTTATTCGTTTAATAGACAATCCGGATAAGGTGGCGCCTGTTGCTTTAAATATCGGTATAAGAAATGCTACGGGAAGTATTATAATCCGAATTGACGGGCATAGCGCTTTCCCTAAAAACTACATCTCCGTTTTAGTGAAATATCTCATTGATCTTGATGCAGATAATGTGGGTGGCTTATGGAACACACTTCCCGCTAAAAACACATTAGTTTGTAATGCCATAGCCATTGCGTCCGGTAATAAATTTGGCGTAGGCAACTCATTGCATAAAGTGGGATGCAAAGAGGTTATACAAACAGATACCGTTCCTTTCGGATGTTTTAGACGAGAAGTTTTTGACCAAATCGGTTTTTTTGATGAATATTTGCTACGTGCTGAGGATGATGAATTTAATGCACGATTAATTAACGCCGGAGGAAAAATATTTTTAATTCCCAACGTAGTAATAAATTATTATGCAAGAGATACATTCAACAAAATGTGCAAAATGTATTACCAATACGGTTTGTATAAACCATTGGTAATGAAAAAACTTGGAAGACCCGCCACACTCAGGCAATTCTTTCCAATGTTGTTTGTTTTGTATCTGTTTTTCGGATTAGCTTTAAGTTTTCTCTCAAAAACAACAATGTTTCTATATCTTTCTATTTTTCTCCTTTATTGGATATTGGGTTTGACCATGGGTGTAAAGGAAGCAAAGTTAAATAAAAAAGCAGGACTAATTTATCTTTTACCGCTCACTTTTTTTATGATCCATTTAAGTTATGGCTGGGGATATATTGTCGGAATTTTTAAAATTTTCACAAAAACAAAATTTTCAGCAAGCGTAACCCGATGATATTTTGTAAAAAAATAGATTTTTGCAACAAGTTTTATGATGACTAAAGTTACCCGCCATTTCCTGTCCTTTTTCTCCAAACTGCGCCGCTACTGCAAGCAAAAGTTGGGAATTAGCAACACCATTCTGCTATTGAGTTTTTTTACCGGCGTTTTTGGAGCTACCGCCGCCATCATTATCAAAAATTTGCTACACTTCACGGCTTCTTCTTTGACAAATGCATTTCCCAATGCAGAACACAATTATCTTTACTTGGCTTTTCCACTGTTGGGCATTATTATTACTATCGTTTTTGTAACACGTGTGGTGAAAGATGACATCAGCCACGGCGTAAGTAGAGTATTGAGCGCCATCAGTAAAGACAATGGTAAACTGAAACCGCACAACATGTATTCTTCTATGGTGGCGAGTTCCATTACGGTAGGTTTCGGCGGTTCGGTCGGTTTAGAGGCGCCTATGGTGCTCACCGGCTCGGCAATTGGGTCTAATGTAGCGCGTTATTTCAACATGAGCCCGAAAAACACGGTTTTGCTGTTGGCTTGCGGGTGCACCGCTGCCTTTGCCGCCGTTTTTAAAGCGCCCATCGCTGCGCTCGTTTTTGCTATAGAGCTGTTAATGATAGACTTTACGGCAGCTACCGTGCTACCGCTCATGATTTCGGCAGCTACCGGCATTGTGCTCTCCATCCTTTTTATGGGGCACAATGTGATGTTTACCGCTACAGGAGTAACTATATTTGATGTAAAAAATGTGCCTTATTATATATTACTCGGTGTGTTTACGGCATTCGTTTCGCTCTATTTTTTAAGAACATTAAGAACTATAGAAAAGTGGTTTTCAAAAATAAAACGCAAATATTTGAAAGGGATCTTGGGGGGACTTTTGCTTGGAGGGTTAATTTTCTTTTTCCCCATGTTTTACGGAGAAGGCTATATTTATATTAATGAGATTTTATCATCAAACGCACCGGAACTCATCTTCAAAAACTCACCGCTGCACCATTTTACCCATTTACCCTTGTTGTTTTTAGGGTTAATTTTAGCCGTTATTTTGTTAAAAGTGATTGCTACTGCGGTTACTACCGCATCGGGCGGAGTGGGTGGTACTTTTGCACCGGCATTGTTTATCGGCGGCTTTTGCGGCTTTTTCGTTTCGCATTGCTTTAATGTGTTTTTTGGATTGCAACTTCCTTATTTGCACTTCATTTTAGCCGGCATGGCAGGCATTATGTCGGGGGTGATGCTCACACCGCTTACGGCAATTTTTCTTACTGCCGAACTGTCCACCGGCTACACCTTACTCATTCCTTTAATGATAACATCTTCAATTTCTTACCTCATTGTTTCTCCTATTGAAAAATATTCGTTATACGGAAAACAATTAGCAGAAAAAGGAGAACTAAAAACGCACAACAAAGATTTTTTTGCCATGAAGAAAGTAGATTGGCGCACCTTAATTGATCATGATATCGCAACAATCCCTATTCATAGCACTTTAAGGGAATATATTCGCATTATTTCCAAATCTACCCGCAATCTTTTTGTAGTGGTTGATGAAAACCGGAAATTTGTTGGGTTATTGGTTATGGATTACCATCGCGAAACCATTTTCGACCAAAGTAAATACGACACTGTTTTTGTAGAAGAGCTGATGATTGAACCGGAAGAGTTTGTGTATGAGAACGATTCGACCAAAACAGTAATTGAAAAGTTTAAACGCACGGGCAACTATAATTTACCGATTGTTAGCACAGACCGAACTTACATTGGCTTCCTTTCGCGGGCAAAAGTCTTAACGGCTTATCGGGATTTTATTGCGGAGGAATCAAATGGTTAGAAACCTTCAAAAATATTTAACCTTAGCTCGTTCTCCCCGGATAAACTCTCACCGCTTCGGCTAAACATTCCATTGCTTCTTTCAAGTCATTCACATTCAGCACATAACTAATGCGAACTTCGTTTTTTACAGGAGCCGGATAGGAGTAGAATCCGGTAACCGGCGCCAACATTACGGTTTTGCCTTTATGGTTGAACGATTCTAATAGCCACTGGCAGAAATTGTCGGCATCATCAATCGGAAGGCTCGCTACCGCATAAAATGCACCTTTGGGATTGGGACAAAAACAGCCGGGCATCTTGTTGATAGCTTCTACCACACAGTCTCTTCGTGCAATGTAGTCGGCTACCACTTCATCGAAATAGGATTTCGGGGTATCGCAAGCAGCTTCTCCAAGAATTTGTCCGTAAGAAGGTGGGCTTAAACGGGCTTGTGCAAATTTCATAGCCGTATCCATTACTTCTTTGTTTTTAGAGATGAAGGCGCCCACGCGCACGCCACACGCACTGTAACGTTTTGAAACAGAGTCTAACAAGACTACGTGTTGATCGATGTGTTTAAGTTCCATTACGGAGTAGTGTTTTTCGCCATCGTAGCAAAATTCTCTGTAAACTTCATCTGCAAAAAGGAAAAGATCATATTTTTCTGCCAAATGTCCCAATTTTTCAATTTCCTCTTTCGAATATAAATATCCGGTAGGATTATTGGGGTTGCAAATCATGATCGCTTTTGTTTTTGGCGTAATAATTTTTTCAAACTCTTCAATTTCCGGCAATGCAAATCCGTTTTTAATGGTTGAAACAATGGGTTTTACCTTTACGCCGCAAGAGATTGCAAAACCGTTATAATTAGCATAAAACGGCTCAGGGATAATTACCTCATCATCCGGATTTAAACAGCTGTTGAACGCAAACAAAATCGCTTCGGAGCCACCACAAGTGATGATAATTTCATCAGGGGTAAGGTCAATTCCCACGCTTTTGTAATATTCCGCCAATTTTTTGCGATAGCTCAAATTTCCTGCCGAATGGCTGTATTCAATTACTTTTAAATTGTTGTTTTTTACAGCATCTAAAGCGTTTTTAGGCGTTTCCACATCGGGTTGTCCAATATTTAGATGGAAAACTTTGATACCGCGTTGTTTGGCTGCATCTGCAAAAGGAACAAGTTTACGAATAGGAGAAGCGGGCATTTCCGCACCTTTTTTTGAAATTTTTGGCATAGTGTTTTTTATTTTTGTTAATATTAAATTTTTATATAAACTCCCCCGCCCTTCGGGCACCCCTTCAAAATTTGAAGGGGATTATTCTACCGCTTTTTTTCTCTTTTTTTATGCTTCATCAATCTCATCTCTCAATCCTTCCATAATAAACTGCCTGCGGTCGTCATCATTTTTTCCCATATAAAACTCCAGCATGTCGTTTATTTTTGTGGTTTTATCCAATACCACAGGCTCGGCGCGCATGTTAGCTCCAATAAAATTCTTAAACTCCTTCGGGTCAATCTCTCCAAGTCCTTTAAAACGGGTAATTTCCGGTTTGTGCCCTAATTTTTTTATGGCATTCAGTTTTTCTTCCTCAGAGTAACAATAGATGGTTTCTTGTTTGTTTCTTACTCTGAATAAAGGTGTTTGAAGAATATAAACATGTCCCGATTTTACCAAGTTCGGAAAATATTTTAAGAAAAAAGTCAGTAATAACAAGCGAATGTGCATGCCGTCGTTGTCGGCATCAGTGGCAATAATAATGTTGTTGTAGCGCAAACCGTCTAATCCGTCTTCAATATTTAGCGCGGCTTGAAGCAGGCTAAATTCTTCATTTTCATAAATAATGCTTTTCGACTTTTTAAACGTATTCAAAGGTTTTCCGCGCAAACTGAACACGGCTTGCGTATTAGCATCTCTTGAAGAAGTGATGGAACCCGAAGCGGAATCACCTTCCGTGATAAAAATTTGAGTTTCAATGCCGCGTGCATCATTAGTATTAAAATGATAGCGGCAATCGCGCAATTTGCTGTTGTGCAAACTCACCTTTTTCTGCACTTCTTTTGAGCTTTTTTTAATGCTCGCAATCTCTTTCCGCTCTTTTTCCGATTCTAATATTTTTTTTAGAATGACGTCCGCAACTTCAGGATTCATGTGCAGATACTTATCTAACAATCTGCTTACCATGTCATTCACATAATTGCGGATGGTTTGCCCGCCCGGTTCCATGTGTTGCGAACCCAACTTGGTTTTAGTTTGCGCTTCAAAGCTGGCGTTTTTCACCCGAATGGAAAGCGCTGCTACAATGGAGTTTCGGATGTCGTTCGGATCAAAGTCTTTCTTGAAAAACTCGCGCACGGTTTTCACAATTGCTTCACGGAAAGCCTGTTGGTGCGTGCCGCCGTAAATGGTATATTGGCTGTTTACAAACGAATAATATTCTTCGCCGTATTTTCTACTTGTATGCACCAAAGCACATTCAAAACCATTGTCTCTTAAATGAATAGGCGGATAAAGCACTTCTGTGGAAACGTTATTGTTAATTAAATCCAACAACCCGTTTTTAGAAAAATATTTTTGCCCGTTAAAATTGATGGTTAATCCTCTATTCAGATACACATAATTCCACATCATCTTTTCGATATATTCATTATACCAATGAAAATTAACGAATAACGATTTATCGGGAACAAAAGTGATGCTGGTTCCGTTTTGCTCTTTAGTAGCTTCAATATTGTGTTCTACCAACTTAACCCCTTCGGAGAATTCAGCGCTTTTTTGTTTACCATCTACAAAACAATTTACTCTAAAAAATGTGGAAAGTGCGTTTACGGCTTTTACGCCCACGCCGTTCATTCCAATTGAGGTATCGTAAGCTTTGCTGTCGTCAAATTTGCCGCCGGTGTTAATTTTAGAGACGCAATCCACCATTTTTTTTAATGGGATACCGCGCCCGTAGTCGCGCACGGTTACTTTATCTTCTTTAATAGAAATTTCTATAGATTTTCCAAATCCACGCATAAATTCATCAATGCAGTTGTCCAGCACTTCTTTCAGTAAAACGTAAATGCCGTCATCGTGCGACGAACCGTCTCCCAATTTGCCGATGTACATTCCGGGACGTTCGCGAATGTGCACATTCCAATCCAATGATTTTATGCTATCTTCCGAATAATTAGACATATTCATAGTATATTTTAGCGGGGGCAAATATATATTAGATTTTCGATTTTTTACTATTTTTGCTATCGAATTTTTTGTTATGAAAAAACTACTCATTTTAGCTATTTCACTCATGTTTTTAAGTATTTCTTGTAATGATTCGAAGAAAAAGAAAAACATAAAAAAAGAGGAACCCATTTCCATTCAAACTCCGGCTTTTAATCCCGATTCGGCTTTTCATTTTGTAAAGGCGCAAACCGATTTCGGACCGCGTGTTCCCAACACGGAAGCACATCGAAAATGCGCTTTATTTTTGCAAGCCGAATTAGAGAGATATTGCGATACTGTTATCGTACAGCCTTTTACCGCTCTCACTTACGACGGTGTTAAAATACACGGTAAAAACATCATCGGTTCTTTTTTCCCGGAAAAACAAAAGCGGGTTTTGCTGGCTGCGCACTGGGATTCAAGACCTTTTGCCGACAACGATCCCAATCCTGCCAATAGAGACAAACCTGTTGACGGCGCTAACGACGGCGCAAGCGGCGTGGGCATTTTGTTAGAAATTGCACGTCAATTAAAAGAGAAAAAACCTGAAATAGGCGTGGATATTATCTTTTTTGATGCCGAAGATTGGGGAACACCAGGCGGGCAAAACATAGACGGCGACTGGTGGGCTTTGGGTTCACAACATTGGGCAAGAAACCCGCATGTTCCTAATTACAAAGCAAATTATGGAATTTTATTGGACATGGTAGGCGCACCTAATGCCAAATTCTTGCAAGAAGGAATTTCCATGCACTATGCTCCGCAAATTGTAGCAAAAGTTTGGGCAAAAGCCTATCAATTAGGATTTAAAGACTATTTTCTGAACTTTCCCGGCAATCACATCACCGATGATCATTTGTATGTAAATAGAATTGCAAGAATCCCGATGATCAACATTATTCATCAAGATCATAGCACAGGCACAGGATTTGTTTCTACCTGGCACACATTGCAAGACAATATTTCTAATATTGATAAACACACGTTGTATGTTGTGGGAACCACCGTATTGGCGGTAATCTATGATGAAAGGTAAATGTTATTTTTCTCTCACCTATTCAACAACCTGCACATTAATCCCATCCTTAAGCCTCGTAAGTGAAGTAACCGCTACCTTATCGCCATCCTTAAGACCGGAAAGTACTTCATAGTTAGCATCTAATCTTCTGCCGAGCATTACTTGTACGTAAGAAACAGTGTTATCATCATTTAAAAGATAAACATATCTGTCGCCGCTGCCGGGCTGTTTTACAATGGCGTTATCAGGTACTACTACATTATTGCGGCTGCCTAAGTTGAAAACGGCGCGAGCATACATTCCCGGGCGCACCTTGGCATTTGCGTTCGGAATGGTAATCTCCACAGGGAACGTGTGAGTACGTGCATCCAAAGTAGGATGAATCAGACTTACGCGCCCAATATACTCTTCCTTGCCCAAAATGTCAATTTGGATCTTCGCTTCCATTCCTTTTTTAATATCGTTGTATTGACTTTCCGAAACGTTAATTACCAACTTTACCGGACGAATTTGCTGAATTTGCAAGATAGGGTTGCCGGTAAATAAGTCGCCGCTATCGTAATTACGCATGGTAACCACGCCATTGAGAGGACTTACCAACTGTGTGTTTTCAGATAGATTGTCGTATGTATTTTGCGCAACATCCAACTGTGTTTTCATAGCATCCCAATCCGATTTGGAAACGCCTCCCACTTTATAAAGCTCGTCCAATCGTTTAAAACTTGCCTTCAAGTTGTCTAATTGGGTTTTTGCTTGGCGTAGCTGGGTAGCATCCATTTGCACCAATTTTTGTCCAACGGTAACAAAATCGCCTATTTCTACAAAAATCCGGTCAATTCTCCCGGGCACAGTGGGCGCAATATTGTTCACAGCTTCGGGACGTATTACGGCGGTATATTCAAAGATTTGAGCTACCATCTGCTCATGTACTTCCGCTACTCTAACCCTAACAGTATCATTTTGAGCAGTCTGATGAGAATTAATATCTTCGGATTTCTTTTGGCTACATGCAACACTCATTGCTGCCATTAAAATTGGGATAATTACCCACAATGTGTTTCTTTTCATATCTTGTTAATCTTAATAATCTTGTGAAAATCCCGGTTCAAGATAACTTAGTTAAAAACTCCAAGCGAACCCAATAGAATAAAGAATAGGCAACTGATAAATAACACTTGCCGTAAAACGATCTACATAAAAGATGTTGCTGTAGTTATACAGATTGGTTACAGAAGCGCTCAATTCAATAATATTTCTTTCTCCGAGGAAGAACTTCCTTTTCAAACTTGCATCTAATCTGTGATACGCCGGAAGACGTCCTTGATTGATCTCAGCAAGCATTACATAAGGTTCTTCATTATCTTGCACCCAATTGCCGGAAATACTACCATATCCCAAGTTAGGCAAAAAAGATTGCGTTTGTGTAAAAGGGAATCCCGATCCGAAGTTCCAACGTACATCTGCTTGCCACACTTTTCTTTTTTTGCCCCATTGGTAAGAAGCGAGCAAGTTCACATTATGCCTTCTGTCAAAATGCGGATAATATGTTATTTCAGCATCGGTTCTGGTTACCCAACTCAAAGTATACACTGCCCATACATAAAAGTTTTTATAATCAAGTTTTGCGGTAATGTCGCCGCCGTAAGCTACCCCTTTTTCCCATATAAAATCCTTGTCGGTATCAAATTGCTTATACCTATTCATATTGGTGAGCTGCGAAAAGTTTTTAAAGAATCCTTCAATGTTAATATTCGTGTATTTCAACAAATCTAACTCAACTCCCAAAACAATGTGTTGCGCCTTTTGCAGGGTATTTTTCATATCTTTCCCTAAAAACGTAGGCGGCAATTGTGATTGGTTAGGGCTTGACATGAAACCGTAGAACAAGTTCACCACATCTCTATCGGAAGTAATTGCCACAAAATTTTGAGAATATAAACCACCGGCAAGTTTTAACCTAACTTTCTTAGTTACGTTATACTTCAGTGCAAGCCTCGGTTCCGGAGAAGCAGTCAGTAGCGCAGCATAATATTGCAATCTGAAACTGGGCTCAACAAGGAATTTGTCTCTTAGGTTATATTTGTATTTCACAAAAAGCGATATATCTGTAGTGTAATCCGGAGGTATGGATATTACGTTATTGTTAACATCCGGGTAAGAATATCTTGTAGTAAATACATTCACATCTATGCCTGCCGAAAAAACACTTCTTCCTACAAAATAATTAAAAGCCCATTTAAACATCTCACTGTGGAGCGTGGTAGATCGCGGGGCATATCCGGCATCATTCAATGCCGCATTGTAGGTGGAGTGAGAAATCGTTCCCTCCATACTCATGGGGACTTCACCCGGAATAATCAGGAAGTGCGCACCTAACCCCCAGTTATTCCATCTATAATTAGCTACTTGAGAGTAATTTACCCTATCATCAAAGTTGAAGCCGAATAAGCTCAACTTGGTTCCTGTTTTTGTAGTCAATGAAATTTTCGCATACAAATCCCAAAAATTATAAGGAAGTCCTTGTTCTACATAAGGATAGAATACTTTTGCACTACGATCTAAGTAAGACCCTTTTGCCGATAAAATGAAACTCAACGCCGTACCTCTGTCTTCTTGCAGTTTTACTAAAGGACCTTCCAATAGCATACGCGCGCCAAACATGTTGACATCCATTTTTCCGGAAAGCCTTTTTTTATTGCCGTCCCTTGTTTTAATATCCATCACCGATGATATTCTTCCTCCGAATTCGGCGCCAAAGCCACCGGTATAAACATCGGCGCTGCTTATAATTTCCGTATCAAACACCGAAAAAAGCCCAATAGAGTGAAACGGGTTACAAATGAGCATCCCGTCTAACAGAAGCATATTTTGAATGGGTGTACCGCCGCGAATATACAGCTGTCCTCCTTGGTCTCCGGTAGATACAATGCCGGGCAGCACTTGCAAATACTGTGCAAAATCGGGCGTGCCGCCTATAGAAGGCATCATTGCCATATCTTTCGGAGTAATTGTAATTACTGAGATACGCGTTTCTTGCACACGACGTTGCCCTTCCGCATCCACCTGAACGGCATCCAACGTTTGTGAAGCCGGCTGGAGCAAATAACGTTTCTGTAATGTATTGTAATTTACAGTTACAGAATCTATTAGTGTCGTAAATCCAAGCATCGTAACTCTAACCTCATAATTTCCGTTTGGAATTCTATTAATAATAAAACCTCCGTATTGATCGGTCATCGCTCCAAAAGAAGTACCTGCCAATTGTACGGTACTGAACCGCACGGGTTCTCCATTAGAGGCATCGTATACAAAACCCTTAATAACACCATTTTGCGCAAAACTGCACGTTAACATTGCGAATAATAAAAGGGACAGAATAGATAGTCGTTTCATACTATTTTTTTTGGGCAGCAAAGGTAATTTTTTTTGTGTAATAAGTTGAAAAATAAACATAATTTTGCACCACTTTTTTTTTATATGAAAAAATACTTTGAAAATAAAGCCATTTGGATTACCGGCGCCTCCTCAGGAATTGGCGAAGCCTGTGCGTATGAACTCTCTAAACAGCGCGCAAAACTCATTTTAACCGCACTCGAAGAAGATATTTTGCAACAAGTTAAAGAAAAATGTCTGCAATGTGGCGCACAAGGAGTATATGTGTTACCGGCAAATTTAGCACAATTAGAATCTTTAGAGCATTTAGCCGAAAAGGCTTGGAGCTGTTTTGGCGCTATTGACCTGATTTTTAATAATGCCGGTATCAGTCAACGGGCAACCACCATAGATACGGATCTTTCTGTCATTAAAAAAATTATGGACGTCAATTATTTTGCACCCGTAATCTTAACCAAAGCGATTTTGCCAAAGATGATTGCCAACGGAGGCGGACAGCTTGCAGTAACTACAAGCATATCCGGAAAATTCGGATTTCCGTTACGTTCAGCCTATTGTTCTTCAAAACATGCCCTATATGGTTTCTTTGAAACAGTTGCAGCCGAATATTTTAATAATAATATTCGTGTAACCATCGTTTGTCCGGGGCGTGTGCAAACGAATATCTCGTTTTATGCGTTAGAAAAAGACGGAAAACAACACGGAAAATTAGATCCGGGACAAGCCAAAGGAGTTACCGCCCAACAAGTTGCAAAAAAAATTGTCCGTGCATTCGAAAGGAAAAAACCGGAAGTATTAGTCGGAAAAAGCGAATTGCTTATGGTGTATATAAAACGATTCTTTCCAGGATTATGTAGAAAAATAACGAGAAAGATTAAAGCGATGTAAATATGAATTACTCCAAACACGAATCCGCAATCATAGACAAAGGCAGCCACATCGGCGCCGGCACAAAAATTTGGCATTTTTCGCATATTATGCCGCATTGTAAAATTGGCGAAAACTGCAATATCGGACAAAATGTTGTTGTTTCCCCTGAGGTTGTGCTGGGAAATAATGTAAAAGTGCAGAATAATGTCTCCATTTATACCGGTGTAACCTGCGATGATGATGTTTTTTTGGGTCCTTCCATGGTGTTTACCAATATTATAAATCCGCGCTCCGCCATTATCCGAAGAGACCAATACGCCAAAACGCACGTGGGCAAGGGCGCCACCATAGGCGCAAATGCCACCATTGTTTGCGGACACAACATTGGAAAATACGCGTTTATCGGTGCCGGAGCAGTCGTTACCAAAGAAGTTCCCGATTACGCTTTAGTAGTAGGAAATCCGGCAAGACAAACCGGCTGGATGAGCGAATACGGACATCGTTTGCATTTTAACAGCGATGGTATCGCCATTTGTCCCGAATCAAACCAAAAATATAGTCTTGTAAATGGAAAAGTAACTCGCCTATAACTTCCCTTCTCCCTTCTCCTTTCTCCCTTCTCCTTCTACCCCATCAAGCAAACAACTTCCCTCTTCCTGATTATTCAACATTTTCAAAGCAACAATCACCTCTTCTACCGTGCCTACACACTCAAAAGGTTTGGTGACTTCTTTGCCAATAAGCTGATTAAAAAAGTGCCTCATTTCCGGTTTATTTAGCAAATCTTCGCCAAAAATCTGCAAACGTGTATTTTTATCTATGAATGGCGCTAAAATAATGTAAGCAAATAAGCACTTAGGGCAGCTGCCGCACCATTTGTTTTCTTTACTTCCCGCATTACAACTGCGAAAAACGGGGAAATATTGAGGATATTGCGCAAATTTCTCCGCAATTTGCAATTCCGAAAAAGAGCGTAAAAAACTATAGTAATGTGCACAATTTCCCATATAATCTTGCACATATTGCCGGAAATCTTCTTCAAATTCCAACGATTTGGAATATTGATGGTTGACCTCTGTTCCCAACACGGTAGCTTCGTTAGCGCTGGCTTCATTCGATAAAGCAATTTCGCGCACGCCGGTTCCGTAACTTGCTAACAATGTGTAAAAAGCCAACATGGCAGAAAAAGGGGTGTGCCCATTTAGAAAACCTTGTTTATTGCAAGTTAATAAATTAACATCTATTTCTCTATCTAAAATTACAATTTCATCCAAATCTTCAAAACCGGCAATTCGTGCACAATCCAAAGTGGCGCCGCGCGGATTGATAATAAAAGGAACTATTTTTCGCTCTTTTTTCAATTCTTCTAATGTCACTACGGAATCTTTACCGCCACCAATCGGAACAATTACTTTTTGTGAAGTTTCTATTTTTTTAAAATGTAAATGAGAGTAAAGCTTTGCTTTTTCTGCAAAAGAAAATTGCACAAAATCATTTAAGGTACAATCAATTTCATTTTGATAAAAAAATTCTCCCAGCCCTTTGTAGTATAATTTCTTCCACCAATCTTGCTGTGTTTCATCTAGAATATAATCATGAATTACAATTTGTGGAGAACAGATAGTCTTCCAATAACTTACCAACTCAATAAGCCCGATATTAAAAACAAGTCCTTCCATCTCATTTTTATGCATATTTTGTGCATATTTTCCAAAATTTAAAGTCATTTTTGGAGCAAAAACAAGCTCATTCGTTTGAAAGAAAAATTGCATAAAAACGCGATTCTCTTCTACTTGAAATTCGTATTTTAAATAATGAAAATGCGTATATTTTTTTCGCAATACATGAAACAATTCTTGATTATTCGCCATTATTTGCAAAATTTCATAATTACATCCCAAAATTTTTGTGCCGATTTATCCCAAGAAAAAGCGCGATTTCTTTCTTTGCCAAGTTGTATGAGTTTTGCGCGAAGCTGTTCATCCATAGCGATTTTTTCCATGGCATTTACAATTTCTTCTATAGATAGCGGGTTCACCAATACAGCTGCATCGCCTGCAACTTCAGGCATAGAGGTAGTATTGGAAGTAATTACAGGAACACGCGCAGCAAATCCCTCCAAAATGGGAACTCCAAATCCCTCAAAAAGAGAAGGATACACTAATACCAAAGCACTTGAAAGTACACGGTTCATTTCCTCAGTAGAAATATATCCGGTAAACACAATGTCTGATTTATGCTTTAATTGATTATAAGTCCTTTTTATATCCTCATCCCAATATTTGTTCGATCCTGCAAAAACAAACTTAAAATTTGCATGTTTTTCCCGAAATTGGTCAAAAGCTTGCATAATACGCTCCACATTTTTACGCTTATGCGCCGACCCTACAAAAACAAAATAGGGAACTCCGTCGGTTAAACGCTGAACTGTTTGTTTTTTTGTTTTCTCATCTACCTCAAAAAAGTCATCGGAAGCAGCATTGAAAACCACATCAATATTTTCTTTATCAATATGATACAGGTTAACAATGTCTTTTTTAGAAAATTCGGAAACCGTAATTAAATGATCTGTTTTTTTTGCAAAACGAGGAAAAAAATAAGTGAGATATTTTCGCACTAAGGGAGAAAAAAACGAAGGATAATGTTCAAAATTCAAATCATGAATCACATTGATTGTTTTAACGTCTGTGCCCAAACATACCCATCCATCTGTAGAAATAAAAAGATCAATTCTCTCTCTAGTAAGGGCTTTTTTTATACCGATTTCAAAAAAAAGGAACCACAGCAAAGGATGTCTCGCTTGCGGACGTACAATCACCGGCTTCACATTTGGAGCGAAGATGAAATAAGGATCGTAGGATCTGTCAAAGAAAAATACAAATTCATGTTCAGGATGTTGGGTAACAATACGTTTCAAAATCTCATAAGAAAACCACGCAATGCCGTCCATTTTTCCCTTAACAAAAAGTCGCGTATTAACTCCAATTCTCATACAAAGATTTACTCATTATAACGCTTTTTTTGCACAATATTTTGTATCAATCGCAATATTTTTCGTGAGACTGTCTTAAAAGCTTTTTCAAACACAGATGACACGGATGACGCAGATTTTCATAGATTTTATATTGTTAGAGTTCAAATAAATACAAATTTCAATATTGTATTATCTGTGTAAATCCGCGTCATCCGTGTCATCTGTGTTCTTTTACAGCAGCCCTGCCTTCGCGTGAAAATAAAAATCGCGCCATTACGTTTTAGTTATTATAAAAAACGAACCAAAATATAGTGTTTTATGCTTATAAAAGATATACTAAGAAAGCTTTTGATTTTTTTTCATTTAGATGTAACAAAAAATCTGCAATACGACAGACTTACGAAAGCAATAATGAAAAAGAACATTAAAAGAAACTCTAACTGTATTGATATAGGTTGCCATAAAGGCGAAATATTAAACATGATGATTCAATATTCGCCTGAGGGAAAGCATTATGCTTTTGAACCCATCCCTCGTTTATTTGCAGAATTGGAAAAAAAATTCAAAAATAAGGCGCAAATTTTTCCGTACGCACTTTCGGACAGTGAAGGAATTTCTACATTTCAATTTGTTAAAAATGCACCTGCTTACAGTGGCTTAATCAAAAGAAAATATGATATTTCCAATCCGGAAATTGAAGAAATAGAAGTAGAAATAAAAACGTTAGACGAACTTATTCCTTTAGATGAAAAGATAGATTTTATTAAAATTGATGTAGAAGGTGCAGAGTTTGGTGTATTAAAAGGTGCGAAAAAACTATTAACAAAAAATAAATCTACAATCTTATTTGAGTGCGGAAAAGGTGCAAGTGATTATTACGGCACCAACCCTCTTGATTTATACGACTTTATTAGTGAAGTTGGCTTGAAAATATTCACGCTTACCTCCTACATTAAAAATAAACCTCCGTTAAATAAAAATGAGTTTGGTGATTGTTTTAACACAAATACCGAATATTATTTTGTGGCAACTTCCATGTCAAAATAAAATTTGATCTTAAAATGCTGCATAAACCAAAGTCGTAGCGTTTTTTTCTAATTCAATGGTAAAATTATCTGCAAGCGCTTCGTTCAAAGAGCCTTCCCACAATTCCTTAAACTTTTGTTTATGAACGGAATATTTTAGTCCATGAAAAGTAATTTCCGCCTCCGGAGAAAAACTGAAAACAGAGATTTGTTGTCCGGAATAGCTTTCAAGAGTTGTAGTGCAATTTATTGGAGTAAAAATACCATAATTGGTAACCATTTTTAGCGAAAGTTTGTTAGCATAATGCATTAAGATGCCGATATTGGCTAAAAAATGGTCGTCGCGCCAGCCGGTAGCTCCTAAAATGACAACGTTTTCCCATCCACTTTCAATACAATATTTTATCGCTTTTTGCAAATCATTGTATTCAAGACAGTCATCCATGCGGATGATGGATTTGTACTTTTCTTTTTGCGCCGGAATCATTGAGTCACAGTCTCCTATAATGATATGTGGGTGCATATTTTGTTGTTCTAAAAAAGAGATGGCGCCATCACAACAGATGAGTTTCTCTGCGTTTTTTAGAATATTAACAGGAATGGCGTGTGAAGGTGGCTCCCCGTTTGCTAAAATTACAATTTTTGAATATTGTGAAACAGACGTATCTATTTTCATTGTTTTAACGTTATCCTTTATGATTTGCAAAAGTATATAAACAATCAACATGTACATCCTCCACCTTCCTTCCTGGTTTTCCAACGAAAAAATGCCTTTTTGCGGTAATTTCATAGAAAAACATATTGCTGCAATCTCCATGTCGCAGAAATGTGTTACGTTAAAGGTGGTAAGAGGCGCGAAGGCGCAAAAGCGCGAAAGCACGAATGCAGAAACGCAATACACTGAATATCATATAAGTGAAAACAATATTTTAGTAGAATATTTTATTAATGATGAAACCTCCTTTCTGGGAAAAGTCCGGATGAAAATCCGAGAATGGTATTATTACAGAAAAGGAATGAAATTCATTGAAAAACAGTATGGAAAGCCTAAACTGATTCATTTGCACGTGGCGCTCCCCATGGGCAAACTTGCCGTAAAGTGGAGCAAAAAATGGAATATTCCTTTGGTATTAACCGAACATTGGAGCATCTATAACCCACTGAATCGCACGTTGATTACTCCGGCTCAAAAAAGAAAATTTGAAAACATTTACGCTGCTCTTTCAGGAATTACCACAGTGTCTAACAATCTATTAAACAACATTCAGGAATTATTTTCCATAAAAAAGAGCGCCATTATTTATAATGTGGTAGACACAGGATTATTCGTTCCTCAAAAGAATGATAATTCACCAAAAAAAATACTTCACATTTCTACTTTAGACGAGAGCGCCAAAAATTTCATGGGCATTTTGGAAAGCATTAAATTATTAAGCGAAAAAAGACAGGATTTTGTTTTAGAAGTGATTCACGAGTTTAGAAATTTAGAAGCAGAAGCGTACGTGAAAGAGCATCACCTTGAAAAATTTGTACATTTTTTGGGAAGTATGTCTGAAAAGCAAGTGGCTGCAAAGATGGGCGCATCCGATTTTTTCCTTCTTTTTTCTAATTATGAAAACCTCCCATGCGTACTCTTAGAAGCGATGAGCTGTGGAAAACCCGTGATTACCACGCCTGTAGGAGGAATTTCCGAAATTGTGAATGCAGAAAGAGGCATCTTTGTTGAGCCTAAAAACGTTAACCAGCTTGTTGAAAAATTGGATTTTATGTTGCAGCATTTTGAAACTTTTAACGGAGAATTTGCCCGAAATTATGCCGTAACTCATTTCTCAAAAGATGTTATATGCCGGCAATTTAAAGAATTTTATGAGGTTATCCTTCATTCAAGCAACAAGAGCTAACACTTTTTAGTCTCCAATATTATAAAAGTACCGATTCACCTTCTCTTTATAATAATACTGCAACGATGGCGGCACCGTTTTTAACAGCTCTGTTTGCTGACTTCGGTTTTTGTCAAACTGCCACTCTTTAGGTGGAGAAGGATTATATCGCTCGCGAGCTTCGGTAGATTCGCGCTTTTCCTCTCTTTCACGCTCTTGTTGGGCGCGCTCGCTTTCTAACATACGCATTTCAATATTCTTTTGTCGGCTAATAGTTTGCGTTGAAATAGAGCGATTTACAAGTTCTCTCTCTGTTTTTTTCATCTCTTCAAGAAGCTCTTCTATAGATTTGTCGCCGGTTCCGTATTGTCCTCGCAATTCATCGTTATAATCCTGCATCATTTTGCGAATCGCTTCTTGTTGGGCAGCCATACGAGCAAACTGTTCGCTCATGCCTTGCTGTCCGGGCGCAGGCGCTTGGCCATCCGGCTTACTGCCTTGCTCCATAGAGCGTTTCATCGCTTCCATTTGGCGATTTAGCTGCTGTTGAAGCTCACGTGCCGATTTGGCTTTTCCCTTGCCTTTCCCCGGTTTGCTGCAATCGCCACACTTGCTTTTTTTACTTTTACAACAACTCGAGTTGCCCTGCATTTGCGTATCCTTCATCTTTTTCAAAGATTCCGCCAACATTAATGCCAAGTTATTCATCGAAGTTAAAGCAAACTGCTGATTAGAAAGCGCCGGCGGAATTTTTCGATCTACCAATTGTTCTATAGAGGCTTTTGAGTATTCTCTAATTTTCGTAACCTCTTTGGTAATAAACGGTTCTACCATCGGCTGACGTTTTGCCAATTGGGTCAGCGAGTCGCCAATCATGCGCATATAGTCTTGAATATTAGATTGTTCACGAATATAATCTGTTAGTAAAGGCGACTTTGCACCGACTTTTCTCACGCCTTGCATTACATCTTCTTGCTTAAAAGAAACCCTAATGAGATTATCTAAAATTTGACGCAATGTTTCTATATCTTCGGCAAGGTCTTCCTCTTCGGCTTCATCTTTTTCTTGTTGCAAACTATCTGCCATATCTTCCATTTGTTGCGCAGCATCACTTTGGCTATCTTTGGCTCTCGAACGGTTATTTTTATTCAACTGTTCCGCCGCCTCTTTCATTTTTTGCATAATTTGCTGCTCCTGCTCCGAACGATTTTGCAATTTATTCGGCTCTTCCAATTCTTTATTCAATTTATGCAAATCTTGTATCTCTTTTTGCAAGTCTTGAAACTTTTGATTTAATTGTTCTTGTTTTTGTTGCAAATCTTCTTTCGGAGTTGCTCTTTGGTCGGTTTGTTGTGATAAGTCTCTCTGCTCTTGTGCTAAATTGCGCATGTTATCAATTACTTCTTGAAACTTCTTCTCAAATTCCAACAATTTAAACAATGACAACTGCTGATCTAAAGATTTATTAATATCCTCTGCGCTCATTTTCATTTTTTCCAACGCATCGCGCATTTGGTCTTTATTCATTTCCTGCATCATATTCTGCATCTTTTCAATCAGATCCTTTATTTCATCAGAAAGCAGATTATCGAAGCGTTTTTGCAGTTCTTCCTGTTTTTTCAAGATTTCGGCAGCCGTATTTTTATACTGCTCCTCTTTCATTAAGTTTCTATCTTGCTCATTTTTGGATTCTTGAATCTTGTTTTGTAGCTCTTTGTATTGCTCCATCAACGCTTCCATTTTCTTTTTATCTTGCCAAGATGGTTCCTTTGCTGTTAGCAATTGGTGGCTCAATTTTTCCATTTCTTTCGCTAAATCTGCCGCTTCTTTTGCCAAATCTTCCATGGCATTTTTCGTTTGCTCGTTGCTTTGCGCAATCTCTTCGTTAATCTCATCCATCGTTTTTAACCGGAAAGTAACTGCTTGTGTTTTTGCAGTTTTTGGTCCGTTTACTCCATCATTATCTTTCACTTCAAAAAAATACTCCATAGCGTATCCCGGACGTAAATTTAATGAACCGGCATCAAAATTAAAATAAAAATCTTGAATTGTAGCATTTTTATCAAAATGTATATCTATCGTTTTATCTTGTTCCAACAAATTTTTACTATCATCAAAAATAGAATATACAAACCTCAAACTCGTAAAACCATAATCATCTCTAATATTGCCTTTAAAATACACTCGATCCGCGAATAAAGAATCGGCTTGACTTTGTACGCCAATTTCAGGATACAAATCTTTAATTACCTGAATATTATATGATAATGTATCAGGGCTTACGAAATATTGATTTTTAGAAATAGTGGCGTAGTGAAAGCTTTCGCGAGCGGTGTGAGAAAATGTAAATACTTCTTTTTCAGGAATTAATTTTTCTTCTTTATCCTGTAAAAGAAAATCGATTTGATTGGTATTTTTGGTATAAAACTTCCAAGTAATGCGCGTTCCTTCAGGTACGGTAGCATCGCCGTTGTTTTCAATAATTTCCTTGTTTTTATTGAGATACGAAGGATAGCTTAATTCCATGACATAACTTACAATCACAGGTTTGGGAAGCACATTTATTGTATAAAAACTTGTGGTAACCTCTTCGGTTTGCAATTGAAACGTCATGTCTCTTTGCAGGTTAGAAAAGGTATAAGTAAATTCCGTATTCGATTGCTTAACACATCGGTAGTTGCGTTTATCATACACAATGAAAAGTTCATTGGGTGTTTCATCACCTACAATTTTAATATATACGGTAAAATCATCATTTTGCAGCGCTTTTAAGCTTTTGTTGGTTATTTCAATTTTATACGGCGCCGGTTTCTCAAAATGTTGCTGATATTGTACAATTCGTTGCGTAGATTCTGTGAAAATTTCACTTTTTGTAGAAAAAAGCACAAAAAGCAGCAACACCGGAATCATTGCCCATTTTACAAAGCGGGTGCTTTTTTTAAATGGAATGGCTTTAACGAATGCAAACGGTTTTAGTGTCTCAATTTTGGTATCAATTGCCGCATTCAGCAAGTCTATACTTTTGTATTTTCCATTTTCAATTTGACTTTCTAATTGAATAATATTAAGTAATTTATCGTCAATTTCAGGAAAATGTTTGCCAATAATTTTAGAGACAGTTAAAGAATTTAAAGTCTTCCCTAAGCCTGCTATTTTTAAAAGCGGATAAATAACATAAATGGCAATAGTTGCAACAAATAGCGCCAAATATGTATAAAAAAGCACCGCACGTGTCGTAGAATTTAGGTAAGAAAAATACTCTAACAACGTAAATGCTATAAAAACTCCGGTAGTAATCATCACGAAAATAAGCGCCCCCTTATACAATTTATTGAGGTAGTATTTTCGTACAAAGTCTTTGATTTTTTGATGAATAAAAATTCTATTTTCTGTCATAAAATATAGTAAAAGTAGTTTTAAAACGAAACGGGGGCGAAAATCGTATTTTTAAACATAACTTGGCTATTATTTTATTTGGCTCAATCGTATTTTTAGCGATTATAGTATATATCAGAAAAAAATATATTTTCGCGCCCCTTAAAAAAAGTATTAATTAAAAAAGAAAGAGGTATTTTTTATGATCGTTGTAACAGTTAAAGAAGGCGAAACTATTGACAGAGCCTTGAAAAAATTGAAAAGAAAATTTGAGAAAACCGGCGTAGTTCGTGAATTGCGCGCACGTCAAAAATTCACCAAACCTTCTGTCATTAAAAGAGATCAAATGAAGAAAGCTGTTTATGTTCAACAAATGCTTTCAAGAGCCGCCGATGAATAACAAACGCGACATGAGATTAAAAATGGCTGTTCTTTTTGGACAGCCATTTTTTTTAATTTGGTGACAGCTGCACAGCCGTCGTATTATTTTTAATAACTATACCCCCACCGCCAAATCTCAAAAGCATCTAAATTAGCGGGCAATGTCTCCAAAAATCCATATTGATAAATCGGAAATATGCCCAACAATGCTTCTTCCGAATCGCCGTGCACAAGCGTAACCGATACAGGCACCGCTTTCCTGAGGCGATAACCTGTGTTTTTATGTTTGGGATTTGCTGAAAAAGCTTCATTAAAATTGACTTTCAAATCTGTTGAAGCGATAGGCGTGCATTTTAGATAGTAATTATATGCGTTGGTTTTGCTCATTGAGGTACTAAAACCTGAGGTTGGTGCTACCGAGCACACAGACTGTAAAGCATAGTTGCTATTGGGGTGAATGATGAATATCTCATGAAAATCCTCTAAAACAGTAACTCCTATAAATAGCTCTAAGTATTTTTTCTCTAATTCATCTAACTGATTGATAAGATATTCGAAGGCTTCTTTTTCAAGAGTGGTTTCTTGTGCAAAAGAGAGGATGGCATACCGGTCGTCGCGTATTTTTTCAATAAAATCAACAGCTGCTTGAGCTTGTTGAGCTAATGTTTTTGTAGTAACTTTAGTTTGTGTTACAGGAACTTGGGTAACTACGCCGTCAATAATTTTTGTTTCGGTATACGTCTCGTAGGTTTGTTGCATCACTACATCTGCAAAATTTTTAAAGAAATCGGGTAAAATATTTGTATTATTTTGCTCCAAAGTTGAAAAAGTTTGAAAACCGGCAGTTGCATTATTGGCATGTAAGGTTTGCAAAAAATTATTTTTTATTTGCGCAGAAGAAAGCTCAGCTACAAATTGCAAGGTTTCATCCGGAACAGAAAAAGGAGTTAGGAGTATGTTTTTTAGCTCGAAAGAAACGCTATTTTCTTTGCAATAATTAGTAATACCCAGCAATTTTTCTGCAAAATCGACATATAGTCCTTTAATATTGGTAGTTTTTGTAACCACAACCTCCACTTTAAAAGCCGTTTTAGGCAATGTGTAAAAAAAAGTAGGATTTGCAATGTCTGTTTTCGATGTTACGGGCAATTGGTGAACTGCTTTCTGGGCATAAACATTCAGAGAAACAAATAATCCTAAAAAAATGATGAGCGATTTCTTTATCATAAAAACAATTTTTAATTTCGCCGCAAATATAATAGGATATGGTTTATAAATTGATTTTTTTGTTACATCATGCAAAAAAAATAACTTTTCTTGCATTTTTAGTATGTAGCTTTACATTTTTACATGCGCAAAATAAAAGCTACAGTTACCAATACGAGGTCGTTAAAATGGATTCTACCTTTGATAAAGAAGCCGATTTAACCATTGAAACGTACATGACTTATTTAAAACGGGAAAAAGACATGAAAATGAACCAAGTTATTGGAACTTCAAAAGATGTTTTGGTTTCATTTTCTCCCATGAGTCCACTATCTAATTTATTGGTAGATATGCTTTTTGAATGGGGCAACAATTATTTGGCACACAAAAAATTGGGAAAAGCAGATTTAGCATTGCTGAACTTTGGAGGAATTAGAGCGGCACTACCCCAAGGCGACATAACAGTGGGCGATATTTTCCAAATCTCTCCTTTTGATAACACAATAACATTCGTTTATATGAAAGGAAGCGAACTGCAAAAGATGTTTGACGGCTTTTCCGAAAGAAGAAATGCGCCTATGGCAAATGTACATACTACTTACCAAAATGGTAGATTAATCTCTTATACGATTGGAGGCGCTCCATTAGAAGATGATAAAATTTATACTATAGTAACCATCAACTTTTTGGCATTAGGCGGCGATGGCTTTTTAAGTCAGGTTACTCCGGAGTCAGTAACGTATCTTGATACGGCAATCCGAGATGTTTTTATTGATGAAATACGGAAACGAACGGTGCAAGGCATTGAGATTGAGGGAGTAATTGATAATCGAGTGGTTATAAAACCAACGCCCTAATTGTTCGAGGCAGCACCGCTTTCACATTATTATTTTTCCACCGGCAGCGGCTTATCAATTTCCTCATGCCAAGGCAAGCCATACTTTCCAATCTCGGCCATAAACGGATCCGGGTCAAATTCTTCTACGTTAAATACGCCTTTGCCGTTCCATTTTCCGGTAAGTATCATTTTTGCGCCTAACATGGCGGGAACGCCGGTTGTGTATGAAATTGCCTGTGCGCCAGTCTCTTTATATGCTTCGGCATGGTCGCAATTGTTCCAAATATAGTAGGTACGCTCTTTACCATCTTTAATACCGCGAATTTGGCATCCGATGGAGGTTTCCCCTTTATAGCCTTCTGCTAATGAGGAAGGTTCCGGAAGTACCGCTTTCAAAAATTGCAACGGCACAATTTCTCTACCTTCGTACATTACGGGTTTAATGCTGGTCATGCCTACTTCTTGCAACACATTCAACACGTTGATGTATTTTGGGCCGAAAGTCATCCAAAAACGGGCGCGTTTCAGCGTTGGAAAATTTTTCGTTAAGGATTCCAACTCTTCATGAAACAGCAAATAAGATTCTCTTTCGCCGATATTTGGGTAATAAATCGGTTTGTGAATGGACATGGCGGGAATTTCGTGCCAAGCGCCATTTTCCCAATATTTTCCAGGCTGCGTAATTTCGCGAATATTGATTTCTGGGTTAAAATTGGTGGCAAATGCCTTGCCGTGGTCGCCGGCGTTGCAATCCACAATATCCAAATAATGAATCTCATCGAAATGATGCTTGGCGGCATACGCAGTGTAAATTCCCGTAACGCCGGGGTCGAAACCACAGCCTAACAGCGCCATAATGCCGGCTTCTTTAAACCTGTTGTGGTACGCCCATTGCCATTTATATTCAAATTTAGCTTCATCAATCGGCTCATAGTTAGCGGTATCCATGTAGTGCGTTTTAGTTGCCAAACAAGCGTCCATAATAGGAAGATCTTGATAAGGTAGCGCCACATTAATTACCAAATCGGGCTTGTAGTTTTCGATCAATGCGATGAGTTCGGGAACGTTATCCGCGTCTATTTGTGCGGTTTCAATGCGGTTTCCGCCTATTTCCGCTGCAATTTTATCGCATTTCGATTTGGTTCTACTTGCCAACATTATGTTGGAAAAAACTTCGGGAACGGCTGCACATTTATGCGCCACGACTGCGCCCACGCCACCGGCGCCGATAATTAATACTCTTGCCATACTTTCTTTTTTAGTTGTTTAAATAATAACGTGGCAAAGATAAATTGTTTTTAAAGATTTCAGAAAAGAGCGACTTTTTTTTTAATTTTGCCCCCACTATGAAAATCGGTTTATATTTCGGATCCTTCAACCCCATTCACAACGGGCACCTTGCCATTGCACAGTTTTTAATGCAAAAATCACTATTTGACCAAATTTGGATGGTCGTTTCTCCAAATAATCCTTTAAAAGATAAAAATGGTTTAGCTCCCGAAGACGATCGGTTGAATATGGTAAAATTGGCAATTCAAGATTTTCCGTATCTGCACGCTTGCGATGTGGAGTTTTCGCTTCCTTCCCCTTCTTATACCATAAACACCTTGTATTGTCTTGAAAAACAATATCCAAATTATGAATTTTCTTTGATTTTGGGTGCTGATAATATTGAAAACTTTCACAAATGGAAAGATTATGAAGAGATTTTAAGTCGGTATATGCTTTATGTTTACCCGCGTAGTAATGAAACTTTTGAAAAAATCATAGAGCATCCGCATATCGTTTATTTAGATGCGCCGTTGCTTCCGGTTTCTGCTACTGAAATTCGTACTTTATTACAGCAAAAAATGCCGGTTGCGGAGTATTTGCCGGATTTAGTGATACGGTATATTGAAGAAAAACGGCTTTATTTTTGAACTGAATAATAAGATGCTCAAAATCAGATTATTTTTTTCTATCTTTATTGGCTCTCTTAAAAAACATAAAGACTCCGGCAACAGATGCAATAGCACCAATGGCTATCATCGCTGCTTCCTTTCCAAAACCTTTATATATAGAATAATACACCAAAAAAGAGATTATACAAACAGAGAAAAACGCAAAACAAATGCCCAGTATTGTGGCAATCATATAGCTTTTCGTCATTCTATTTTCTGTTTTCCTGCGATGCAATGCTTCAGATTCAGCCATAGTAATAATACGTTCCGCTAATCCCGGATGTACCTCATTATATTTGGCAAGAGCTTCGGGAGGTGGAATAGGCCCTGAATAATGCTGTTGCGCAATAACGCTACGCGATATTTGAGGTTTCTTGCTCATATACTTTTCTAATATCAGTTCCTATTTTTATCCAATCACTTTCAATGCTATCCATATCCGCAATACTTTTTCTATAATCCAAAATTTGTGTTATTGGATTAGAGGTCAATCCAAAAACATAGAAGAATCCATTAATAAAAATGTATTTTGAATTAAAAATCTTGCTGTTCATTTTTAATTAGATGTTTTGCTGTTTTTAACGCTGCAAAACTATAAATTATTTTAATACTCCATACTTTTCTAAAATTGTTGAAATAGTAGTGAAAAATTAGATGAAAATAAATCTTATTTTCGCAGAGTTCAAAAACATATTGCAATGAGCAAAATAACCACCTTTCTTTTAACTCTCAGCATCACATTTTACGCCTGCACAACCCAGCCGCCCACTACCCACATTTCGGGAGAAGCCCTCGGCACCTACTACCACATTACCATTGCAGATAAAAACAACATTACCCAATTGCAAATCGATTCGGTAATTGCCGAATTGAATAACACAGCTTCTATTTTTAACCCTAATTCGTTGGTTTCGCGTATTAATAGAAACGAAACAGATACATTAAATCAAATTTTGAAAGATATTTTAGAAGTATCGCTGCAAGTGTGTGAAGAAACCGGCGGCGCTTTCGATTTTACAGTGGGCGCATTGGTAAATTTGTGGGGATTCGGGAAAGATACCCTCAAAAAAGTATCGCCGGAAGAAGTTGCAAAAGCATTAGAAACAGTTGGTTACAAAAAAATAAAAATAGACAGAAGCAGAATTATCAAAGAAAATCCGGAAACACAACTCAATTTCAATGCCGTTGCCAAAGGATATTGCGTAGACTTAGTAGCAGCATTTTTAACATCAAAAGGATTAGAGAATTTTTTAGTGGATATTGGCGGCGAATTAAGCGTGCACGGCAAACGCGCGCCCAATAAAAAGTGGCGTGTAGGCATACAAAAACCCACCGAAACCAAAAAAGATGCCATATCCGCAGAAGAGATCATGGAACTTCAAGATATTTCGGTGGCGACCTCCGGAAACTATCGCAATTACATTGAAATAAACGGAAAACGATACGGGCACACCATCAATCCACACACCGGCTATCCGGAAATGACAGATTTATTGAGCGTTACCGTGTTAGCTCCTACCTGCGCTCTCGCTGATGCTTACGCCACCGCCTTCATGGTAATGGGCGCCCAAAAAGCCCAAACATTCGTAGCCCAAGATCCTAAAATAGAAGCCTATTTTATAACAGTAACGAATGATAAATAATAAGTAAACTCTCCGTGATTCTTTGTGTATTCTCTGTGTAACTCTGTGAAATAAAAAATATTAAAAAAATAAATAACAAAATAATGCAAACCTACAACAATCAAAACTTTTTCCTCATCGCCGGACCCTGCGTCGTAGAAAACGAAAACACCACCTTGCACATTGCCCAAACCATTGATGCCATTTGCAAACGCTTGGAAATCCATTTCTATTTCAAGGCTTCGTACCGCAAAGCCAACCGCTCTTCCATGTACTCATTTACCGGCATTGGCGATATAGAAGCCTTATCTGTATTAGCAAAAGTTAAAGAGCAATTGGGACTTCCCATTGTCACCGATATTCATGCGCCCGAAGAAGCGCATCTTGCTGCACAAGTTGCCGATGTACTTCAAATTCCGGCGTTTTTATGTCGCCAAACCGAGCTATTGCAAGCCGCTGCGAAAACCGGCAAGGTAGTTAACATAAAAAAAGGACAATTTTTATCTCCCGAGTCAATGCAATTTGCCGTTGAAAAAGTGCGAGCAGCCGGCAATCCGAATGTAATGATTACCGAGCGCGGCACCAGCTTTGGCTACCACGATCTTATCGTGGATTTTAGAGGCATTAAAGCACTAAGACAGAACAGATGTCCGGTGGTTTTAGATTGTACTCACGCACTGCAACAACCCAATCAGTCGGGAGGCGTTACAGGCGGACATCCCGAACTCATTGAAACGTTGGCAAAAGCCGGTATTGCCGTAGGATTTGACGGTATTTTCTTGGAAACGCACCCTGATCCTAAAAATGCGCTTTCCGATGGCGCCAATATGCTGCCGCTTTCGCAGTTGGAAACTTTGCTTGAGAAATTGTTGAAAATTAGGCATGCGGTGATTTAATCCCGAAACAATATATAAAGAACAGTAAACCTTATTACCATGAAAAGAACAATTTTAAACTTATTTACTGTTGTGTTGCTATTGATGATAGCTACTTCTTCCTGTAAAAAAGAGCCTGTTTCAGGCATTACACTTGAGCCAAGCCTTTTATACTTTAATGGAGTTGGGCAAACGGAAACCTTAACAACGAAAATAATGCCAGCAAATGCTGCCAATCAAAAAGTAAATTGGGAAAGTAGCGATAACAATGTGGCAACAGTGCACAATGGCATGGTAACTTCCATTTCATTCGGCAAAGCTACCATTACGGTTACTACCCAAGATGGAAACAGAACAGCCAAATGTTTTGTGACTGTTTATGATCCTTCCACTCTACCGGAAATGATATTTGTAGAGGGTGGAACATTTACGAGGGGTTGCACCGATGATGAATGCTTTGACGCCCCAGACCTTCCGGCACATCAGGTTACATTAAGTAGTTTTAAAATAGCCATATATCCCGTTACTCAAAAGATGTGGCAAGCCATTATGGGCAGCAATCCAAGTTTTTATTTTGGAGATGATGTGCCTGTTCACGGAGTAAGTTGGGATGATGTACAGGAATTTATTAAAGATTTAAATGCGGCTACCGGCAAAAAATATCGTTTACCTACGGAAGCAGAATGGGAATACGCGGCACGTGGGGGTAATCAAACTATGGGTTATAAATACAGTGGCAGCGATAGCATTAATGAAGTAGCTTGGTACCAGGGCAATAGCGGTTTGAAGCCTCATCCGGTAGGCACAAAAAAATCAAACGAATTGGGTATTTATGATATGAGTGGAAATGTGAGGGAATGGTGTCAAGATGGATTCTACAGATATTCTGCTGATCCACAGACGAATCCACAAGCACCCGATAATATTTCGCGCGTGGTTCGTGGTGGTAGCGCTACTGACCCTATACTCTATCCTACCTATTACTGCCGTGTTTCGGCCCGTATGGGTTGGCACCATAGCTACCGTGGTGGATTAGGAATTATTTCTGACCTTTTTGGTTTTAGGCTTGTTCTTCCTGTTGATCCATAATTATATGTTTTATGAAAAAAAGATAGACGAACTCACCAAAATATTAGCCTCTAAAACTGTTTGTTTAGATTAACATAAAGAAATTCCTCGTGTATTATACGATGAAATCCTAACGAACAGAAATGAACCTGTTTGTAAGTATATTTTCGCAATAATGCCAAATCGACTTGAAAAATGAAAGGGTCACATACGTTTTATACCTTGCTCCAACGACAAAAAAGCCTGTTTATAAGCATATTTCCGCAATAACGCCAAATCAGCTTGAAAAACAAAAGCCTCTTCCCGTAACTCGTAACTCGTAACTTGTAACTCAACAGGCTTCACAACCTTATTTATAGCTTTTACTATAGCTTGTAGCGGGCGGGCAAAACCTGTTCCCACCTCATAAATACCATTTTGCGGTGTATGGTTTAGAAAATAGTAAAGCACTTTCGTTACATCGTTCACATAAATATAATCTTGAATGATATTTTTTTCTACACAAATTTCGGTGACATTTTCTGCATATTTCTGATATATTTTATACACTTCTGAGGCATTTTCTGCTTTGTGTGCCTCATTTTTACCATATACTTGAAAAAATTTAAGCCCTGCCCAAAAAGGAGGTGTTCGTTGCTGTTTCTCAATCCATTGGTCAAAAATATATTTTGATTTGGCAAATAAAGAAAGAGAATTAACATCGTTTGTAAAATAAGAAGAAGCATAAATGAGCGGAATGCTTTTAAATGTAGCAAAACTCCAAATTCTTTGTGAAAAATCTACATTTAATGTTTCAAAAATGTCATTTTCGGTAGAAAAATAATCGGTTCGTGCGCCCAAGTGGTAAATAAAGTCAATGTGTTGCACATTTTTTTCTGCCCAATGAAAAAAGTGTTCCCGTGGAATTTTATCTACATATTCTAAATCTTCCCAATTTTTTCGTTTTTTTTCTTGGGTAAAATCATCCACAAGAATAATATTTTTTATGCCGTGAAAATTTAATTTTCTGCATAAATGGCTGCCGATAAATCCTGCCGCACCGGTTATAACAATCACAATTCAACTATTTTAATTGTAATGAAGAAGTGTTTCTACGATCTCTTTTCCTGCATTTCCATCTCCATATAGATTTTGGTTAAAATTTGATTCGGGTAGCAATATCATTTTTTCTACCGCATTTATAATTTTGTTAGTATCGCTGCCCACAAGCGTGTTACAACCTGCATTTACAAGTTCCACCCATTCCGTTTCTTCGCGTAAGGTTACGCATGGTTTTTTAAAAAAGTAGGCTTCTTTTTGCAAGCCGCCGCTATCGGTCATCACCAAACTGCAATTGCTTAATAATGCAATCATTTCCAAATATCCTACAGGTTCAATAAAGTGGATATGCGATTTTTCAAAATCGTACTGCATATCCTCCAATTTTTTTTTCGTGCGCGGGTGTAAAGGCAAAATCATGCCGTATTTTTCGGCGATTTTTTCGAGGGCGGAGAAAATGGAATGTAGTTTTTCGGGCGTGTCGGTGTTTTCGGCGCGGTGGAGAGTGGTGAGGATTTTTGAATTTTGAATTTTGAATTTTGAATATAAACTACACCGTCTCGCTTCGCGAGACACCTCCGTTCGGCTGAGGCTGCGTCCCAGTCGTTCTACCCCGACAGACTCAGCCTGCCCTGATACCGCGACGGCGGTACAACCGCCGCCGAACGAGGATTTTTCGTCCTTCTCCTTTCTCCCTTCTCCTTTTTGATAAAATATAGCCGCATCCAACATCACATCGCCTGTTCTTACAATGTGTATCGGAAATTTTTCAAAACCTTCGTTTTTAAGATTTTCAACTGCTTGGTCAGTGGGTGCAAACAAAATGGCAGAGATTCTATCGGTGAGGATGCGGTTGATTTCTTCGGGCATTGCCATATTGAAAGAGCGCAAACCAGCTTCTACGTGTGCTACTTTTACATGCAGCTTGGCGGCAGCAAGTGCGCCGGCTAAAGTAGAGTTGGTATCGCCGTACACTAACACCCAATCGGGTTTTTCTTTCAAGATAATAGCTTCTATTTTTTCGAGCATCTGGCCGGTCATCGCTCCGTGATTTAATCCGTTAACATCCAAATTATAATCAGGTTTCGGAATCTCCATCTCTTCAAAAAATATATCCGACATATTGGCATCGAAATGTTGTCCGGTGTGCACGATAACTTCTTTTATATTAGAAAATTGTTTCATGGCGCGACTTACCACTGCGGCTTTCACAAATTGGGGACGCGCGCCCACTACAGTTAAAATGGTCATGGTTTAGAAATTTTAGGATTTGTTAAAAATTCAGCATCGGTTAATGTCTGCAAAAATGCTTTTAAGTCAGCTATTTGCATTGGTGTTAATCTGGCGCCGCCTTGTTCTAATTTGTGCATTAACGGATGCACATGAGGCGAATATTGCAATCCTGTATTATAAAATTCAAGAACTTCGTCAATCGTTTTAAAACGTCCGTCGTGCATGTAGGGAGCGGAAACCATAATATTCCGCAAAGAAGGAGCGCGGTAAGCTCCAATATCTTGAGGGTTTTTAGTTATAGAAAAACGATCGCGTGGATCATTAGGCTCGGAAGATAATGCATTGTTGTAAAATAAATTGGTGGTAAACAAAGGTGTGCCGCCTCCGCCATGGCAGTGAAAACAATCCGCTCCTTCTTCTGTCGAGAAAAGAATATATCCGCGCATTTCGGTAGCAGTAAGCTGTTCTTCACCACGTAAATACTTGTCAAATTTTGAATTTGCCGAAACCAAAGTGCGTATAAATTGCGCTATGGCTTTTTGAACACGAGAAATATTAATTTCTTCCGTTCCAAAAGCTCTTTTAAACATGGTAGGATATTTGGGATTTTGTTTCAGTGCATACACGGCACGTTCCGGCGTGCTATTCATCTCATGCGGCGCAATAATTCCCATTAATACAACATCTTCCAGTGTTCGTTGTTGAGGATTCGGGTTGGTTTCGTGAATTAATCCGTTCCAAAAATAGCCTTCATGATTAAACACTAAATTTGTTAAAGGCATGGTATTGTGTGGAGTGGGCGCTCCCGATAATCCAAATGTTTCGCCATTGGGAAAACGCGGATTATTCATCCCTACATCAAAATTGTTGGCTTGCACGTGGCAAGTGGCGCAGCTCATCATCGAATCGGGATTGTCGCCGAGATAGCCGGACAAACGTTCATCATAAAAGAGATGGCGACCCAGCTCAATGCCTTCCACGGTAAGCGGATTATCTTTCGGAATATTCAAATTTGTGGGAAAATAGCGCGGAATTGGAAGTGTATAGAGAGTGGCAATGGAGCAATTTTCGGGCTCTTCCGTCTTACAAGAAAGAAATAAGAAGCCTGAGGTCAAAAAACAAAGCAAGCAAAAAAGTAGTTTTTTAGCGTTCATTTTTAAGCTTATAACACATTTTAAAATAACCTGCAAATGTAGTAAAATATTGTCGAGATTAAAAAAAACGTTCTCAAAAAAAAACGAAACGAAATAAGTATATTTTTGCCGCGGAGAGGTGGCAGAGTGGTCGATTGCGGCGGTCTTGAAAACCGTTGAGGTGCAAGCCTCCGGGGGTTCGAATCCCTCCCTCTCCGCCAAATCGCTGCAATAAATACAAAGACAATATATTACAGCAACAGCGTTGCCTAAGCGGGACAAAAACGGGACACTCTTTGTTCCGTTTTTTTTTAGATATAAAGAAAAAAATGTCTGTTAATTTTGCAGTAGTACCGAAAGTTAAAAAATTAAAACCGCACTCCCCTATTCAAAAATAAACGAAATCGTAAAAGTCCGTGATTTCAAACTTTGTAACCCTGTTACGATAGGGCTTCGCCGGTAATAATCAATATTATCCCGGTCTTTAATTTTCTTGTCACTTTCTAACATATTTATTACACCAAATGCTACTTTAAATTCTGTTGTAAATTTGAAATAAGTAGTATAAAAATCGAAGCCGAAGCCGCCTTTTACTTGTGCATCGTAAGGCTTAATAATCGGAATAATTTCGGCTAACACGCCATCCGGTTCCAAGACACGTATTTTATTGTTTTTAGCGCTCATCATATTAATTCCTACTTGTCCGCCTGCAAGAGCATAAAAGCGTACATTGTGCATACGCGAAGATTTAAACTTTATAAATAAAGGAAAATAGATGTAATGGCATTCTATTTTTCTGAATATCAAATCTGTCCATGTGCCGCCACTTGCAGGATTAGGATCAGAGAGTGGCTCAGCAAATTGATAATATAAATTAATATCATGAGCAATAGAAAAGCTGGGAATAAAACGCAAGTCGAAATATTCGCCCAAGCGCATGTTAGCTAGAATACCTACATTGAAAGCGGGCGTAGGTTTAGAATATATCCGCAAAACCTCATTATCAGGAGAAATATTTTCCGGATAGGTATAGTTTGATAGTGTTTTTAAGTTAGCATCTACAATATTGATACCCAGTGAAAAACCATAACGAAAGCGTGCCTTGTCTTCAGCCTCCAAATTAGGCACTCCAAAACGAAGCACTTGTGCAAACGAAGTGCTGCAAATCAAGAAGATGAATGTCAATAGGAGAAAAACTCGCCGCATTGCAATTTTTTAATGGAATAATTTAACGTAGATTGTTTTGTAATATTATTTCGCTCAGGCTTCTTTTACTTCTTCCGTATCGAAACCATACGATTTTGCTCAAGAATTAAAAGCTCTTAAAACAATCCCATTCGCTGAAAAATCTGCATCAATTCTTCATTGGTTTTTACTTTTACTTCGCGGGCTTTGCTGCCCATGGCAGGTCCAACAATACCAAATTCCTCTAATTGATCCATCACTCTTCCGGCACGGTTGTAGCCGAGCTTCATTTTGCGCTGAATTAATGAAGTAGAGCCCATTTGTGTTTGTACAATGAGTTGGGCGGCTTCCTGAAACATGGGGTCAATTTCTCCGGCATCAATAGGTTCATCTTCGCTGCCGCCTTTTCCTTTTTCTTCCATAACATATTCGGGCAACATAAATGCTTCAGGATAAGATTGTTGTTCTTCGATAAACTGGGCAATCTTTTCCACTTCGGGCGTGTCCACAAAAGCGCATTGTAAACGAATGAGGTCGCTGCCGGTGGAAAGCAGCATGTCGCCCTTTCCAATGAGCTGATCGGCGCCGTTTCCGTCTAAAATAGTGCGAGAGTCAATTTTTGATGACACGCGGAAAGCCAAACGTGCCGGAAAATTGGCTTTAATGGTACCGGTAATGATATTAACGGAGGGTCGTTGCGTAGCGATAATTAAATGAATGCCAATGGCACGCGCCAATTGCGCCAAACGTGCAATAGGAGTTTCTATCTCTCTTCCGGCGGTCATAATTAAATCTCCAAATTCATCAATAATTAGCACAATATAAGGCAGATAACGATGCCCCAATGCAGGCGACAATTTTCTCGTGCAAAATTTATGATTATATTCCTTAATATTTCTCGTTTTTGCCAATTTTAATAAATCGTAACGAGTATCCATTTCAACGCAAAGAGAATTAAGCGTTTGTACTACTTTTTTAGTATCGGTAATAATAGGGTCGTCAGTATCGGGAAGCTTTGCCAAATAATGTTTTTCAATGATAGAATAGAGCGTAAATTCCACTTTTTTCGGATCTATTAACACAAATTTGAGTTCCGCCGGATGTTTCTTATAGACTAACGACGTAATAATCGCATTTAATCCCACCGATTTTCCTTGTCCGGTAGCGCCTGCCATGAGCAAGTGCGGCATCTTGGCTAAATCTACTACAAAAGGCTCATTACTAATCGTTTTCCCCAATCCAATAGGCAAATCGTATTTATTATGTTGAAATTTATCGGAATTAATAACCTCCTTCATGGAAACAATTTGCGCGTTTTTGTTGGGCACCTCAATGCCAATGGTTCCTTTTCCCGGAATGGGCGCAATGATACGAATACCTAATGCTGCTAAGTTCAGCGCAATATCATCTTCCAAGTTTTTAATTTTAGAGATACGGATGCCGTCCGCAGGCACAATTTCGTACAAAGTAACCGTGGGTCCCATCGTTACTGAAATCTGCTTAATTAAAATGCCGAAATTCTTGAGCGTGGTTTCAATTTTATCTTTATTTTCCCGCAACTCCGACATGATTGTTTCTCTGTCCATCTCCTTGATTTCGTATTCATTCAACAAATCCGATTCAGGAAATTTGTAAAAGGATAGGTCTAAGCGAGGATCGTAATCTTCCAAGGGTTCGTACTCCTCGTTCGACTCTTCGTTTGGCTGAAACTCTGCCTCTATCTCCATATATAAACTACCCCGTCCGGCTTCGCCGTCCACCCCTTCAAAATTTGAAGGGGATTTATCGTTCATCTCATCTTCAAACCCTTCAATTGGCGCAGAAACGATCTTAAACTCAGCTTCCTCACCACTTGCCACATTCCGATTACCGCCTACCGCATCCCGCTCACCACCAACTGCTGCTCCCTCGCCAATAAAAGTTACTCCTTTATTATCGTATTCATTGCGCAGCTCGTTAATATCTTCCATGTATAAGCCGGAGAGTTTTTGGTTAACAACACCTCTTCCGTCATCGCCGTTCGGATGAGGTTGTGCCTCAGTCTTTCCATATAAACTACCCCGTCCGGCTTCGCCGTCCACCCCTTCAAAATTTGAAGGGGATTTTTCTCCTTTCTCCTTTCTCCTTTCTCCCTTCTCCTCGCCGCCGCTTACCGCCAACCGCTTACCGCTCACAGCAATCACCTCTATCATTTTTTTCGGAGAAATGTTGTAAAACAGCACTAAAATAATGACAAACAGTGCAAAAAGAATCAGTCCGGCGCCCCAATTATGGGTATGTTGAATAAGAATGGTTGAAATTTCGTTGCCGAATGCTCCGGATATGAAGCTGTAATCGGTGTTTGCTAAAAAACATCCGAAAACTGTAGAGAACCAAGCCATGGTAATTAACGTGGTGAGTGTGGTTAAAAACGGAGGAAGAATAGAACGCTCGAAGGTTAATTTAAAACCATAAATAAAAAATAGAAGTACGAAGCCCAATGAGAAAAATCCAAAAGTATAGTTAATAAAGCGGTAGGCTAAATGCGCGCCCACAGCGCCCACAGCATTGTCAATTTGCTCAGTTCCCGATACCACAAACGAAGCATCGGAGCGAAAATGAAAGTAGGAAGAGATCATGGAAATGCAGAGCAAAATAGCAAAAGCCATAAACAAAATGCCATACACTTGCACCATGCGTTTGCTTTTTAAAAAACCCCAAAAAGTTAAACCACCACTTTTTGTACTCTTTTTTTCAGCGCTCTTTACCGCTTTTGAAGCTGCTTTTTGCTTTTTGTGATTTGTTGTAACTTTTTTGTTTGTTTGTTGATAATTAGATAATTTCATGTTTAACAAATGAGAGGGTAAAAATATGTTTTTTTTAGAAAGTAAGATTTTACTATTATAAAAAATAACTTTTAAAATAATGCGTTATTTATCCATTATATTTTGCAAAAAGAAAGATAAAATTGTATGAAAAGTTTGTTTTTATTGCAAGTTCCGGTGTCTAACCCTGATATGATTTCAGCTTTGGCAGCCGAACCCACCGTTGAAAAATTAAGAGTTCTTGATTTGGTATTCTTGCCAGGCAGTTTATGGATTATGGTGCCATTATTAATAATGTTTGCCGTAGCCATCTACATTTTTGTTGAACGCTGGTTAACCATCAGCAAAGCAGCGAAAGAGGAGCGCAATTTTATGAATAACATCCGTGATTTTATTCATTCCGGAAAAATTGAATCGGCTTTAGCATTGTGTAAAGGAAACTCTACGCCCTTGGCGCGCATGATTGAAAAAGGGATTACCCGCATTGGTAAACCTTTGAACGACATTAGCGCCGCCATTGAAAACACAGGACAATTGGAAGTGCACCGCTTGGAAAAACGGGTTTCCATATTGGCTACCATCGCCGGAGCTGCGCCCATGGTTGGTTTTCTTGGAACCGTAGTGGGCATGGTCATCGCCTTCCATGGCATGGAAGCAAACCCAAACAACGTGAATATTAAAGACTTGTCCGGCGGTATCTACACAGCATTAATTACCACCGTAGCAGGACTTATTGTGGGAGTTACTGCGTACATCTTCTACAATATCATCGTTTCCCGAATCTCGCAAGTAATATATATGCTTGAAGCGAAAAGTACGGAATTTATTGATTTGTTGCATGAACCGGTGTAAACGTGGTATGCGGCATACGGTTTGCGCTATGAGAACCTTATACCGCACCACATACCGCAAACCTCATACCTAAAAACCTAAGATATTATGGCAATCAAACTTCAAAACAAAAGAAGTGCAGAGTTTAGCACCGCTTCCATGGCGGATATGGTGTTTTTGTTGCTGATTTTTTTCATGATCACCTCTACTTTGGTGGCGCCTAATGCCATTACGCTGATGCTCCCCAAAAGTGATACAGGCAAGCAGTTGGCATCAAGAAATATTGAGGTTTACATAGATGCAGAAAAAAATTATTATGTAAATCCGAAAGGGCAAAATGCGCAGCCGGTGCCATACGAAGAATTGTTGTTTGTGTTGCAAGGCATTGTGGAAATTGATGATGCCGAGCAACGTACCATTATTTTGCGGGCAGATAAATCAGTTCCTATTGAGTATGTGGTCGCTTTTTATGATGTGTTAAATGCGTTGAATGCCGGATTGGAAGAATCGCAACGATATAAAATGTTATTAGCCACAGAGGCAAAATCGTAATTATGAGTACCGAAAAGAAACATAGGATCATTTCGTCGGTTGTAACAACGGCAACCATGATATTGGTGTTTTTGTTATTCTATTTTTTCGGACTTTACTCGCAAGTACCACCACCCGAAGCAAAACAATTGATTTTGATAGAATTTACCTCCGGCGGAGGAGGTGGTGGAGGCTCCGACATGCCAAAATCAACGCGAAATGTTTCTAGTGATGCACCCAATTTGGCAACTCAAGAAACCGAAGAAGCGCCTGTAGTAGCATCCAATCCGAAACCTACGCCATCGCAAAATGAAAATGCGGTAGTTGCTGAGGCGAAACAGGATCCTGGGGTAGCCTATCGCCCGGGTAGAGGTGGCGGTGCAGGCGGCGGCACGGGTACGGGAACCGGCACAGGAGCGGGCATGGGCTTAGGTTCAGGCGAAGGCGCCGGCGAAGGCTCAGGAAAAGGCATCGGATACGGATCAGGAAACCGCGCCTACGTGAATATTCCTGACGTTAATATTAATGAAAGTGGCGTGGTTTACGTAGAAGTGCACGTTACCGCACAAGGGAATGTGATTAATGCGCGTATTCTCAGCACTCCAAAATATCCAACGAATATTACCAATGCAAAAATTCAGCAAGAGTGCTTGGCACGTGCGCTTTCCGCAAAATACGTTACGGGCAAGGAAGAATTGCGGATTATTGTATTCAAATAACCATAAGGACGTTGGCGCAACGCCTCTACAAATAACGTTTCAACCAATCCTCAATTTCATTCGATAACAAATCTTTCTTGATGATCCTTTTGTTTTTATCCAAAAACATAATCATCGGAATGTGGCGTACATCATACAGCCGTTTTTCGGCAATTTCCTGGTCGTAGTTCCAACCATGCGTCCAATTTTTAAAAGCGCGTGTTCTCAGATAATTACGCCACAAATCTTCACTATCTTCAAAATAGATGGTTACTACTTTTAGTCTTCCGGAAGCAATGGTATTATTAAGTATTCCCATGTCTTTCATTTTATTGCGAAGTTCAACACAGGTAGGACAGTCGGGATGTTGAAAATAAAGCATTAGAAACTCGGCATTAATATCATACAAACTTATTGTATCTCCGTTATCGAGCAAAATATTGAAATCAATCGCCTGTGCTCCTGCATGATTTTTGTCAATAAGATTCAGTTCATATTCGTAGCGCAATCTACGCGTTTCTTCCAAATCGGGCAGGTTTAGAATATCTTTTAACATCGCAATATACAATTCCTCCTCACGGTAAGGCGATTTGATTGAGCCAAATTCGCGCTCCAAAAAATCGAAAAAAGCGTAATACATATTTCTGTTTTTCTTACTTTCATTAAAAACTTTCAAAACAATTGGAGTAGAAGCTTTTGCATCTAATGGAAAAATATGTTGGGCAAATGCTTTAAATTTATTGTCTAAAATGGGTGTATTAAACATACGTTCATCCTCCCATGGAAAATCATCAAAATTATGTTCAGCCAAAAATGAGAATAACTTTACCCTGTTTTGGTAATAATCCTTCGGCGGTTGCGGCGCATCCTTCGAACCTTGAATAATTGAAGCCAATAAAAGTCCTTTATTTTCATTAATCATTTTTTCTTGAAAAGCCCTGCGTTCGGCATAAATATTATCGTATTGCTTAAAGAGCGAATCTGCCAAAACTTGCAACATATAGTCGGGCAATCCTTTTTGTTGCGCTTGCCTAACCTCCGTCTGCAATACGAACTCCTGACGGCGAAATTCCATCATTTGCTTCGTGTATGCCAAATTGGCGCTATTCTCTTTGCTCCCTTCTACTTTAAGATCATCTTTGAGAAACAAAAAGGTAAATTTTTGATTTTTAGCATCTGAAATCAGAAATTCGGAAAGCATTGTAGAATCGGCTAATAAGATGTAAATGCCTGCTGCTAAAGGTGTTTTATCCTTAATTGTAATGTCGTTTTCAAATTTTAGCGCTTGAAAAGTTGTAAACCTCTTACTTTTCGCATCATACGCTTTAACAAAAAGCGTATCGGCGTGAATATTTTCCGTTTTTATTCTAATTTGATAACCGGATTGTGCGTTGGCAATGAATATGATAGTGCAGAAAAATAGGGTGAGAATGCGGTTCATTTATTTTTAATTTTGCGGCAAATGTAATGATTTTTCTAAATTAATGCGTTTAGTCTGAACGAAGTTGATTGATCAGCACATTATTTGCAAAAAAAGTATATTTTCGCGCCCCAAAAAATAAACCAAATTAATTTATTATGGCAACAAGAATCAGATTACAAAGACACGGTAAAAAAAATCAACCTTTTTACCACATTGTAATTGCGGATGGTCGTGCACCACGTGACGGACGTTTTATCGAGAAAATCGGCACCTACAACCCATTGACCCATCCTGCAACTATCAACATTAACTTCGATCGTGCATTGTATTGGGTAGAAACAGGCGCTTCTCCTTCCGATACCGTTCGCTCGATTCTGAAACGCGAAGGCGTTTATTTAATGAAACATTTGCGCGGCGGTATCGCAAAAGGCGCAATTACGGAAAACGATGCGAACAAGAAATTCTTAGCTTGGGAGCAAGAAAAAGAGTCGAAAGTAAGCAACACAAAACGTGAAGCAGCAGACCAAACCCGCACCGAAGGCAAAAAACGCTTAGAAGCTGAAACCAAAGTTCGTGAAACCATCGCGAAAAAAGTAGCCGCTAAATATGCGGTAGAAGCAGCCAAAGAAGCGAAAGCAGCAGAAGTAGCGGCAGAAGAAACAGCAACCGAAGAGGTTGTAGCAGAAGTTGCAGCGACTGAAGAAGTTGTAACAGAAACAGCCACCGAAGAAGCAGTTGAAGCAGCAGCAGAAATCGTAGCCGATATAACTGAGCCGGAAGCCGAAGCACCAGTAGCTGAAGAAACCCCAATTACTGAAACCTTAGTAGCAGAGGAAGCCAACGAAACTCCGGTAGAATAGTCACGAAAACGTGAATATGAAATTTCGTACCGAGTTACCTGTTCCTAAATTCCCTTTTCAAATATCTTATCAAGATCCCATTTTATTATTGGGATCTTGTTTTTCTGATCATATCGGAACTTTTTTGTCAAAAAATCGCTTTTTTGTACATTCCAATCCGTTTGGTACACTTTTTAACCCTGTTTCTATTGCAAATACATTAAAAATGACAATGGATCCGGAGTTTTTTACGGATGATTATCGTTATTTTTTTGATAACCATTGGGTAAGTTTTGCCCATCATGGCTCTTTTTCTCATTCTGATGAAAATCAATTTATTAAACAGATAAACCAACAATGGAGTGACACGAAAGCTTTTTTGGAGCAAGCTCGTTTTTTGTTTATTACCTTCGGAACGGCTTATTGTTATAGGTTTATTGAACGGGATTTGATCGTGGCAAATTGTCATAAGATTCCTAATGCGCAATTCGAAAAAAGTCGACTGGAAATTGATGAAATTGTGCAAATTTATCGGGAAATTGTACAAAAATTACAACAGATTAATCCTTCGTTAAAAATAATTTTTACGGTAAGTCCTGTGCGCCACTTGGGAGACGGGTTTCATGAAAATCAACTGAGTAAATCAACATTACATCTTGCTATTAAGCAATTAACAGATAATAAAAACATTTTCTACTTCCCTGCTTACGAAATTTTAATGGACGATTTGCGCGATTATCGGTTTTATGCTGAAGATTTGTGCCACCCGGGAGAAAACGCAGTACGTTATATTGAGGGGATTTTTGCGGACGCTTTTTTTTCGCAAGCCACCAAAGAGAAACAAAAAGAGATTGAAAAGGAAAATAAGTTTTTAAATCACAGACCATTAAAATGAATTTAGAAAATATTTTTCATTCTTATTCTGAGGTAGACTTTCAAGAGCATGCATTGGCGTTGTTTCGTTATCAGTATGAACAGAATGAGGTGTATAGTTCTTTTTGTGATATGTTGAAGACTAATCCAAAGCATATTGCAACGTTGGCACAGATTCCTTTTTTGCCTATTTCTTTTTTTAAAACGCATGAGGTGAAAACAGGAAATTTTGTGCCGGAAATGGAATTTTGGAGTAGTGGGACGACCGCGGTAGGGGCAAGGCGCGACTTGCCCCTACAAAACGAAAATTCAAAACATTTCATCAAAGACATCGCCCTTTACGAACATGCCTTCCTACACTCCTTTCAACATTTTTACGGAAACCCTGCCGATTATTGCTTTTTAGCCTTACTCCCCAATTATTTAGAACAAAAACATTCTTCCTTAATTTATATGATGAACCGGTTAATATCCGGTTCAAAATATGCGGAAAGTGGATTTTACTTGTACAATCTTGAAGAATTACACGAAAAAATCATCATTTTAAAGCAAAAAAAGATAAAAACAATTTTGTTTGGTGTTTCTTTTGCTTTATTAGATTTCGCTGAAAAGTTCACTTTTGAGGCGCCTGATTTAATGGTCTTTGAAACCGGCGGCATGAAAGGTCGGCGTCCCGAAATGGTAAAAGAAGAGTTGCATCAAATTTTGTGTAACGCTTTCGGTGTAAAAAACATATATTCCGAATACGGCATGTGCGAGCTTCTATCTCAAGCATATAGCCATGGGCAAAACCGATTTGCCACGCCCCCCTGGATGAAGCTCTTGCTTCGCGATGAAAAAGATCCGCTCTTTTGCAGCGAAACCCTCAGTACCGGCGCCATCAACGTTATTGACTTTGCTAACCTCTACTCTTGCGCTTTTATCGCCACCGATGATTTAGGCAAAAAAGCCGAAAATGACACAATCGAAATTTTAGGCAGATTGGATACTGCGCAAATCAGAGGATGTAATTTGCTGTATGTTAATTAAATAATAAAAACATTCCAATAATGTTGATTCTTTAAAAGTTCGTCATTTTATTTTTGAAAAAATGTTGTTTCTTTGTAAACCAAAATTTAAGGTATGACTGTAAACAGATTAACCGCTATTTCCGCCATTGATGGAAGATATTATAAACAAGTGGCTTCTCTTTCCGATTATTTTTCCGAATTTGCGCTAATTCGGGCGCGCGTGCTTGTAGAGATTGAGTATTTTATTGCACTATGTGAACTTCCGCTTCCACAGCTGCAAACCGTAAATCCTAATGTTTTTGAAGAATTGCGGGCTATTTACCGCCATTTCTCTGAAGAAGATGCTTGGCATATTATTCAAATTGAAAATGTTACAAATCATGATGTGAAAGCGGTTGAATATTTCCTAAAAGAGAAATTCGACATATTGCATCTGTCCGAATATAAAGAGTTTATTCATTTCGGATTAACCTCGCAAGATGTTAACAATACCGCGATTCCTTATTTGATGGCAGCGTTTCATAGAGATGTTTGGTTTGAAGAGATCGAGAATGTACAACAGCTTTTACGACAATGTGCTACAGAATGGATGCGAATTCCGATGCTGGCGCATACGCACGGGCAACCGGCCTCTCCTACTACCATGGGGAAAGAGTGGTTTGTTTTTTATGAACGTATTGAGAATCAATTGGCGTTGTTTGAAAATATTCCTTTTTGTGGAAAGTTTGGAGGCGCTACCGGAAATTTTAACGCCCATCACATTGCGTATTCAAATATAGATTGGGTAACATTCGGAAACAAATTTTTGGAAGAGAGGTTAGGATTAAAACGTTTGCAAACCACCACACAAATAGAACATTACGACATGGTGGCAGCTTATTTTGATACCATGAAACGTATCAATACTATTTTGCTTGATTTTGCGCGTGATGTGTGGACGTACATTTCAATGAACTATTTCATTCAAAAAGTAAATGAAAAAGAGATCGGGTCTTCTGCCATGCCACACAAGGTAAATCCTATTGATTTCGAAAATGCGGAAGGCAATATTTGCATCGCCAATGCTTTGTTTGAAGGACTTTCTGCCAAATTGCCGGTTTCGCGGCTACAGCGTGATTTAACCGACAGCACTGTAACACGCAATATCGGCGTTCCGCTTGCGCACAGTATTGTAGTACTAAAATCGTTACAACGCGGTATAAATAAACTCATTATCAATAAAGAAAAACTTGATAAAGACTTAGAAAAAAATTGGGCGGTAGTTGCCGAGGCACTCCAAACTATTTTACGTAGAGAAGGTTATCCTGAACCTTACGAGGCATTGAAAACTGCCACGCGAGGCAAAGCAATTACCAAAGAGGTTATCTCCGATTTTATTGATAATCTGAATATTTCGGAAGAATTAAAAAAAGAATTGCGGAGCATTACCCCGCAAAATTATATTGGCATTCAGCCTGTATAAAATTCTGAATTATTTAGCAATATTGAGGTCATGCCCCATTTTATCCTGCTTCGTTTTTAAATATCTATAGCTATCATTTTTCGGTTCAATAATAATCGGAATGGTTGAAACGATCTCTATGCCATGCCCGCTCAAGCCTACTCGTTTGGATGGATTATTGGTAACGAGCTGTATTTTAGTGGCATCCAAATCGCGGAGAATTTGCGCACCCACCCCATAATCGCGTTCATCGGCGCGGAAACCGAGTTCTAAATTGGCTTCCACGGTATCCCGACCTAATTCTTGCAGGTGATAGGCTTTCAACTTGTTTATCAAACCAATGCCACGACCTTCTTGATCCATGTATAGAACCAAGCCTTTTCCGTTATTTTCAATCATTTGCATGGCTGCGTGAAGCTGATCGCCACAATCACATTTGCACGAACCGAGAATATCTCCGGTAACGCACGAAGAATGAACGCGCACCATAACCTCTTCATCTTTTTCCCATGTTCCTTTTTTCAATGCCAAATGTGTTAATTGGTTATTTAATTGTGTATAAGCAACTAAATTAAACGTTCCCCATTTGGTAGGCAATGTAACCTCTACTTCTTTGCGGATTAAAGTTTCGGTTTTAACACGGTATGCGATTAAATCTTGAATAGAAACAATCTTAATATCAAATTGTTTGGCAACTTTCATAAGTTCAGGCAAGCGCGCCATAGTGCCGTCTTCGTTAATGATTTCGATAAGTGCGCCGGCAGGATACAATCCCGCAAGGCGTGCCAAATCAACGGTAGCCTCCGTATGTCCGGCGCGAACCAGCACGCCGCCATCGCGCGCGCGCAATGGATTAATATGCCCGGGACGTCCAAAATTCTCAGGCTTCATACTCGGATCGGCTAATGCCTTAATTGTTGCTGCTCTATCGCGCATAGAAACTCCTGTAGTACAGCCATTTCCAAGCAAATCAATAGTAACGGTAAATGGAGTTCCGTGCAAAGAAGTGTTGCTTGCCACTTGCATTTCAAGTTCTAATTCTTTGCAACGGTCAGCCGTAATGGGCGTACACAAAACACCGCGCCCGTAACTCATCATAAAGTTCACATCCTCAGGTGTAATTTTCTCAGCTGCAATGATAAAATCGCCTTCATTTTCACGATCCTCATCATCTACTACAATTAAAAACTTGCCGGCTTTAAAATCTTCTAAAGCTTCTTCTATGGTGTTGAGTTTGATTTCCATTTTTAAACTTCTTTATTTATTCCGTATTTCCATCCGCCTTATGCGCCATTCATAAGTTTCAATATCGGGATTGGCGGCGTTATATCTAAACGCAATTCTGAAGGAATTAGCATTAATATTTGAGATAGGCAATTGATTACTCCAGCCAAAAGATGCAGGAAAAACAGTAATATTTCCCAACGATTTCCAATCATCAGGATTAAAATTAGTTGTGTTTGAGGTGGTATAATAAACTTGATACGCGTCATACACTTCATTTAACACGGATAGTTGATGCTCGAATTGCAAGTATCCGTTTTGCAAATCCTGATAAGTAATGACAGGAGAAATAAACCAATCGTCCATAGCTATATCATGCCCGAAGACTCCATTTCCGAAGTGCATTATTGCATTTTCCCTGAATCCCCATCGCGTTGTTCCCGGAAAAGACTGAATACTCCATCCGCCTTCTCCTATAGGATTTGAATTAAAAGCAAACGTAACAGATTCCGTAGGTTGCGCTGTTTGAATATCATCTTTGGTTCGAAGCATTAATTGATAAGTGTCTCCAAATATGGTCAATATACCGGTGAGGTTATATTCTTTTTCTTCAATAATCGTACTTCTGAATCTTGCAAAGTTGGAGGTGCGCACGGTAACTTTTTGTGATGTTCCGCTAGCTAAAGGTACATTCACAATCCAATTGGTGGTAAATCTGTTATATGCCAATGGCTCTCCAATGGCTTCGCTTTGAAAAGTAACCCCTTCTAAGCGCACTAATTTATTGACATCTCTAGGGTTTGAAGGGTCTGAAAAATTAATTTCATTGTTTGTTAATGGCTTAGGAAGATTATTAAGACTCGGCATTCCGTCTCTGATAATATACTTGTCAAAATACAAAGAGTTAATCCGCCCTACTTGATCATTATAAAGCCAGCCAATTTGCGGGAGATTATTGTAACTCCCAACCACCAATTCATTTAACACAATCACAACTTTTTGCCCAACGGGATAAATCGTATGCAATCCGGTCATGTCCAATTGCATTTCAACGCCTCTGGTAGAATCTTGAAGAACTATTGATTTATAATAATTTCCTCCCTCATCAGAGCTTACTACAACGGCTCTGAGATAGCGCAATTCTGAAAGTTGCGCAGGAGGCACAATAGGTTTAGGAGGTGTACTCATTTCTCTTAACACATAATAGCGGTGGCCACTATGCGGACCAATGGGCCAAAGTTGCGAAGGCCCCGCTACTTCCCATTCATCTATCCCAAATTCAGGTTCGCCCCATTTTTTGCATCCAAAAAACATAAACATGCTCAAAGATAACACTAATAGAAGTCGTAATTTATTCATAGTATTGTATTGTTTTTATCATTTATTATTTGCATTACCTCATAAATGTAATATTCATGATGGCTAACCTCGGAAAAACATCAGTGGTTTTGTATTGAAAAGCAATTTGAAGATTCGGGTTTGTAGCAATATCTTTACTTAAGTTCAATGCAGTTCCTCCAATGCCGATTTGTGGCATAAACGCTAATTGATTCCAATTTGTTCCATCAATGGTATATAGTACTTGTATGTTTTCGCTCGTACCGGTGTCAAGTCGGTAGGAAAATGAGAACACTATATCTCCATCTCCTGTAAAATTAAATTTTGGAGATACTAACCGGCATACCGTTTCACTTCCGGAGGATGCTTGAATTTCCACGCGTGGTACACGTGTTGCCCCTCGCGAAACATAAGTCCAAATAGATTCTCCTACAAGTTGTTCATTTTTCCATCCTTGCGAAAAAGGATCGACGCTCATGTCAAAGCCCTGCAAAAAATCCGTATGTACAACATCATTTATACTGCGAATAATGAGTTGCGGTGTAGTTCCGAACATTGTTAGTAAACCTGTTACATTCAGTGCTCCCGAAGGCAAAGTATCATTGGCAAATGAGCTATATGGGCTAATTCGGGCAATAATTTCACCTGCTCCTGAGTTAAACCGGATAGGCTGGCTGGCTTCGCCACCAACAACCAATCGTTCTTCATAATATTTCGTTCCGTCTCTCGCCTCTGCAAAATGGCAGTTCACTAACTTAACCAAGGTGTGATAATCTGTTCTTACAATTTCGTTTCGCATTGCAATAACTTTCGGAGCAGGCGGGGCATCCGGAACATTGTCGCGAAAAATATGCCTGTTTTCATCGGCAGCCGGTAGGTTGATCATACGTCCGGTATTGTCAAGCAAGCATAATTGGTAAAATCCAAAAGCGGTTCCGGCGCTATTAGTATAATTTCCTAAATAAAGCCCTTTTGTTTTCACAAAAATACGTTGTCCAATACGATATTTTGTATGGTATGAGTTGTTTGCAATGCGTATGCTCATTCCACCGGTTCCGTCTTGAAAAAAAAGTTCCCTGTAAGAACTGCCAAACTCATCGGTAGAGGTTACAATGCCCGTAATAATAATGTTTGTATCTATGAGCATTACCGGATCATACAATTCACGCAATTGTTGAAACTCGGCCATCGTCATGTTTGACTCTCCGTTAAATCTCAACACCGGTATTTCTTCCTTTTTGAAGCATGCGGCGAATAAAATTCCGGCAATGATTATTAGTATGTGCGTTTTTTTTATCATAATTTTATTTTTTGAACACAGACGACACTGATTAAATTGATTTACATTGGTTTTTAATTAAACGTAAAATTAAATCCTGCAAAAAATGTAGTTCCAAAAGCGTAATAGTATTTGTTTGGATGTTTTTCGGGATCTGAAGTTCTGTGGTCGAAGCGATAGGCTTCCCAAGCAGATGATACTAAATTTTTATTATTGAGAATATTATTTACGCTAATATTAAATCCTATGGTGTAACGCTTTATCCGCCAACTTTTACTCACAGAAAGATCTAACGTAAATTGTCCTTTCATTCGTTCTTGATCTACAATCATGTGATACTCAGGGTCATTCGGAGTAAAAGTTCCAATTGCACTGGAAGTTCTTCTATCGGGATTTATGGCGGCAAATATTCTATCGAAATAGTTGGCATTGATATTTACCCACCAAAAATTATGATTAAATCTAAGTCCTAATGTACCTGCTATTTGCGGAGATCCGGCAACGAAAAAGTTTTTCCAATGTACAGTCTGTTTAACGTCCTCTCCATCAGAATCTAAAATATCTGTTCCGTTTTCAGCATTGGTATAAACTACGGGAGTGTTGCTGTAACGGTAATCGCCAAATGTACCTGCTACAATAAGCGAAAACATGGAAGATAATTTTATATCCGTACCTAATTCTGCACCCAAATGGCGTTGGTTCATGCCTGTAATTGCATCGTTCACCATGGCTTGATGGCCACCATGAAAAAAGCTGATCACCTTTGTAAGATCGTAGAACTGTGTAAAAAATAATGTAGCGCGCATTTTCATAAAAGGATATTTCATGATGTATGACAAATCAACGCTTGCCACTTTTTCGGTTTTCAGATCATTGATATAGGAGTTTCGAATACGTGGCGCTAAAAATGCGTTTAAAACACTGGGGGCGGAGTTTTGGAATTGGCTGTTTAGTACCAAGTAATTACGACCGGTTATTTTGTAAGTAAATCCCGCTTTAGCGCCGCCTTCAAAAAAGGCTTTCACTTCTGATTTCCCTTCCGAATTATCAGGAAAACGTCCGTTTTTCATAAATCCTTCACGCCACATTTGGCTTGAGCCAAGCTGCGCGCCTACATGAAAATCTATTTTTGGGTAAGTAAAATTCAAGATTCCCCATGCTTTTTGACTGTAAATTAAGAAATTATAATCATACCCGAATATATCGCCTTCGTGCAGTTCAACATCCATATTGTTTAGGTCATTATACATCACATTTAAATGATCCGGAAATTCACCTTCGGAGAATTTATCTACATCCAACCAAAAAGCTCCTCCAAGCAAGTCGTTAATTGTTTTATAATTATGTTGTTTTAATCCTCGAATATCCACACCGGCAGAGAGTTTGATGTTTTTATTCAAGTCCATAATCAAATAAGAAGCGCCGCCCAATTCAAAATGGTCTGTTACACGGTTTTCTACCATATATTGGGCGCGTTTTCCTTGATGCGCCGCCAGTTGATTTACAAAGTACATGTTATTCCAATCTATTTGGCGAATATTTTCGTCTGAAAGCCACGCATTTCTCCGAGCAAAAAACATATCGTTCGTGTCTTCATTTGAAATATAGAAGCTGGGCAGGTTGCGATAATAATCGGGACGTGGGTCGGGCACATCGTACCAGTTCAGTCCTGTGGTATTTTCTCTTCCGAAAGAAGTTGCTAATGTAGAAGTTATAGTGTATTTGTTACTTTCGGGAGTAAAATAATGTGTGAGGAAAATGGCAGGTTCAATGTTCGTTCTCATACGAGCATTGCGTTGCTTGCCTTCATACCAACCCCAGTTCGGATTGTAATAATGGGAGTTAACCAAGTCGTATACTTCCTGCACAGCGCCGGCTTGCATACCACGATGAACCGGGGCAACAAAGCCCGTTAAGCTCAAAGAGTGTTCTTGATTTATTTTTTTCTCAGCACCCAAAAAAGCGCTAAACCCAAGATAAGAAGTTCCTGGCACATAGGCAATAGCATCTCCGAAACGTGCAGATGCGGAGCCAACTACCGACCAGCCATTTTTCAACATACCGGAGGCAGCCGTGAGTATAATTCTGTTATTGTAAGTTCTGTTTGTTAGCAAATAAGAGGCGCGCACCTGCTTACGATAACCCGATGCACGAAGATCAAAATTAGAGGCGCCACTGATATTTCCAAAGGCAAAAGTAGCCGGATTCATGTCAATAACACGTTCGGGCCAACGCACCACGTGGTTTAATCCGCCCCATTGCGAAAAAGAAGCCCGACCGGTTACTAAGCTATTCATCATAAATCCGTTTATGCTAATATCCTGATATCTATTGTCATATCCACGATGACGAAAGTAAGCAATACTAAAATTGTAAGAAGTATTATTTTGATACACATCCTGCGAAGCATGGAGCAAGCTGGGAATAAAAGAGGCGCCGCTCTCATCATCCAATTGCCCTTCACTGATACTGCTAAACGAAGAAGCAAAATCCTCCTGTGCATCATACATAAAGATGGTATCGGATTTTGCATTAGATTGTGTAATATCTATTTGAGAATAAGCACTTCCAAATAAAAAAAAGGAAACAGACAAAAAGAAAACAGCTTGTTTCATAAACAAATGTTATATTAAAAAATTAGGGCGCAAATATATTATAAAAAGGGATGTTCCCTTTTGAAAAAATATTTTTTTCGTTTACGAATTTGAAGATGCTTTAATTTGAATTGTAGGGGTAAGGCACGCCTTGCCCCTACAAGCATTTTTCGAATTATTCTTCATTTAATTCATTCAATTCATCCAAACATTTTTTAATTGCCTGAATGTTAGTATCGTAAATCCTTTTATACGTCCAATAAGTCATGGCTACTCCAACTATAAAAGCAACAACTAAAAATGTCCAGTATGAGAAGTCTGCCCCAAGTTCATAATAAGATAAAATTCCAAGTGTATAATAGATAGGGGCAAAACCAAAATAAATAGCTATTTTCTCTTTTTTAAGCATAATCGCGTAAGTATTCACGCTACGCATATTATCCTTAACACTCTTAGAAAAATCAATTTTCATCAAATTTCTCAATTGATAACAAGACCAAATCACCATCAGAATAGCAGTAACAAAAATGGTAACAAACAAAATCTTTGGAAAAAGAAAGTTTTCAAAGCGCGGTAAATGATAACCCCAAATAGAAATTGGAATTCCTAAAAGCCAAACAATTAGATTAATAAAACTAGTATTTATTAATTTGTTCAACGATCTGCTTGATTTTTTTTGTAACATCTCTTGAATAATTTGCTTATTCAATGTTTCATTTTTTTTTAATTGTTCATCTAATACCGTCCAGGTATTTTTTAATTCATGTAATTCCATAGTTTTCTTTTTTTTAATTTTCAGACATTTTTTTTAATTTTTCTTTGATACGTTTAATTTTTATAGCTATATTGTTCAACGTTAATCCGGTAATATCAGCAATTTCCTGATACGATTTTTCTTCTAAATAAAGCAGAATAATCGCACGTTCCAATGTATTAAGTTGATAAATAAGCCTGTACATCTCTTTAATGTTTTCTTCCATAGATTCCGGCGCTATCAAATGTTCATTCAATTCAAGAATGGGAACATGCTGCGGGCGTCTTAGCTCTTTTCTCATCACTGTAATGCAGGTATTCAACGCAATACGATACATCCAAGTAGATATCGAACACTCATTACGAAATTTGGGAAAACTTTTCCATAAATTGTAAACCACTTCCTGATAGAGGTCTGCCAATGGAAATTCATCGGAAATATACATGGAACACACTTTGTAAATAAGACGATCGTTTTGCCGGATCAGTTCTATAAAGGCTTTTTCAATGTTGGAGTTGTACATGGAGTTATTTTTTTCTAATTAGTCGCAAAAGTGGGAATAAAATTACACCAATCAAGCTTAACAAGTGAAAAAATAAAATCTTGCCCACTCTAACCAAAAAAAAAATACTTTTGTAAATTCAAAATAGAATTACAAAACAGTTATAAGTACATATAAATGTCATGAAAAGAGTCATTATTTTTTTATTTTTAATCGGAACTCTCAATGTAGTTTTCGGGCAGAAACAGGTTGAGAAGGTAGAATATGGAATTGTTTTAAGTGGCGGCGGTGCCTTAGGATTTGCTCATATCGGTGCACTTCAAGCGCTTGAAGAAGCAGGGATAGAACTTCCCGTTATTTCAGGAGCAAGTATGGGCGCGCTTATTGGGGCAATGTACGCTCACGGCTATTCTCCCAAAGAGATAAGCGATATTATTGAACGAGAGAAAGTTTACAAAAAGTCAAAAATATTCAATTTCCATTTATTTCGGAAAAAAGGCATTTCAGATCACCGAAAATTGAGCAAAGTTTTAGACAACATTTTTAAAACGAACCATTTTGATTCCTTGCAACGTTTCTTTGCCCTTTCCATGACCGATTTTGTTAATTTGGAAACAGAATATGCTTTTTCCGGCGATCATCTTAAAACAAAATTGATGGCATCTTCTTCTATTCCTGCTTTTTTCGAAGTGATAGAGTTAGATGGAAAAATATATGTTGACGGAGGTGTTATGAATAATCTCCCTATTGAACCTATTAAAGATAAGTGCAATAAAATAATTATGATTGATGTAAGCGCTGTGTATCCGCAAACAGTCAATTCAGGAAAAATAAAAATAGCTAATCGGGCTGTAGCTGCAATGTTTCAGCAGATGAATGCGGATAGAATTGCACAAGCTGATCATTACATCAGATTTGAAGAACTGGCGCCGTATCACATGTTTGATTTTAAAGAATATAAAGAGATTATTCGTATCGGTTACGAAGGTACGAAAAAATATTTGCAGGAGCATCCGGAGTTGCGGTAATAAGATATTGTTGGGAAGCGCATACAGTTTACTTCCAACCTCCACCCAGTGCACGGTAAAGCTCAATTTTCGAGTATGTATTTTGCAAATAATATTGCACCAAACCAATAGCAGAATTCAGTGCATTATCTTCTGCCACTAATAAATCCAAATAACTTGCCTTGCCATTTTTCAGCAACTCCATCGAACCTTCAATGGCATGTTGCAATTGCTCTACTTGAAGTATCTGATTTTCAATGCTATTTTTCGATAATTGATAGATAATAAAGGCGTTAGAAACTTCACGTTGGGCATTCAACATCGTATATTCGAAATTATAAATGGCTTGCAATTTATTTTCTGCGGCCACATTGCGTTGCGTTTTCAATTGACGTTGAGCAAAAATAGGTGCTGTTAATCCGGCTACCAAATTGCCCACAAATGATTGTGGAAAAGAAAACCAATTGGCGAAATTATGGGCGTCGAAACCCACATTTCCGGAAATGACTAACGATGGGTACATAGCAGCGCGTGCGTAGTTCCATTGCTCGTGCACGGCAATGAGCATTTTCTCCGCAGCCACCAAATCGGGACGATTGGCTAAAAGTTGTGCCGGAATGCCGGTTTGCAAAAAATCGACTTCTCCAAATTGCGATGCTAAAATCTTACTCCGCAAAATTTCCATCGGTGGCTTCCCAATTAAAATCGCAAGCTGATTTTCAGTAGTTTGAATATTAATTTTAACCTGCGGAATAGCGGCCAACGTATAAAAATATTGCGCAGAAACTTGGTTTACAGAAATTTCATTCGTTTTTGCAGCCTCTTTTAAGGCTTTCAAAACCTCTATGCTCTCTTTGCGTGTTTTTGCCGATGCTTCATAAATTTGAAGTTGGTTATCATACGAAATAAGTGCGTAATAAGCTGAAGCAATGGCGGCTATCAGTTGCGTTTGCATAGCTTGATAATAAGCTTGCGATTGTTCTAATTGCGCTTTGGCGCTTCGTTTAGCAGAAGCTAATTTTCCCCAAATATCAATTTCCCAAGTGGCAGCAACAGAAGGTGTTTGAATCAATGTGTTGGCTTGCAGCGATAAAATTCCGGCCGATTTTAAAGTTCCATCTACATTTACTCCGGCAATTCCCATGCCCAAATTAACTCCGATAGAAGGCGCAAACATCGCTTTCGATCTCTTGAGATACTCTTGGGCGGAACGAATTTGACTTTCCGCTTTCTTAATGTCGAAATTGTTTTTCAACGCCGTGTCAATCAATGCAATTAAATACGGATCAGCAAAAAAATCGCGCCAATTAATGGTAGAAAAATTAGAAGTATCCACTTCAATATTGCGATACTTACCGGCTTGGCTGTTTAATTCCGGACGTGTATATTTTTTTGTAACGCAACCGGCAAAAACTAATACTAAAAATAAAATTGTAAGAAAGGAGTAGATTTTTTTCATCGCACAAAGAAACAAAAAAAATCAAAAAAGAAAAATTTCCTGTACTTTTGCGCAAACTTTTTAATTAACAAAATTAATAAACGATGAATAAATTACATTACCCGTTTTTCTTCATTTTTCTTGTTTTTTTTATTTTTTCTTGCAAGCCAAAGGTTGCAGAAATACCAATTCCCGAATATAAAGCAATGGAAATTGCTTTGTCGGACGGCATAGTAGAGGTGGAATATCCCACTCAATTGCAGAGTCAGCAGGTTATTGAAATTCGCCCGCGTGTGGAAGGCGCTTTAGAAAAAGTATTTATCAAGGAGGGTGCGCACGTGAATAAGGGAGAACCGTTATTTCAAATCAATCCCGATGTGTACCAGCAACAGGTACTTTCGAGCAGGGCAAATCTTTATGCCGCCCAAGCAAAATTGACCAACGCCGAGTATGAGGTGCAAAAAGTGAGCCCATTGGTGGAAAAAAATATCGTGAGCGATTATGAATTGAAAAGCGCGAATATGAATTTGAAGGTGGCGCAAGCCGGCGTAGAGCAAGCACAAGCCGCATTGGAACAAGCAAATATCAATTTGGGATACACTACCATCACTTCCCCAATTTCCGGTTTGGCAAGTTCCATCAACATTCGCGAAGGCGCGTTGGTGCAAGTAATGTCGCAAACCCCACTGACCACCATTTCGGCAGACGGCGATATGTTTGCTTATTTTTCGGTAAGCGAAAGAATTGTATCTCCAAACGAGCGGCCGGAACATATACCAAAAGCGCGACTTCGGCTCGCTACCGGAGAATTATACAGTGAATTGGGCAAACTTGATTTTGCCAGCGGCATTGTGAACCCTACCACCGGAACTGTTTTGCTAAAGGCTGTTTTTCCAAATCCTAAACGCGAATTGTCCACCGGCTCCAGCGGCACAATCATTATCCCTTTTGAAGTAATTGATGTCGTATTAGTTCCAAAATCAGCCACTTATCAATTGTTAGACAAAACGATGGTAGTTACTTTAGATGAAAATCATGCTACTCGCTCGCAAGTCATTGCTATTGCTGCCGTTAGCGGAGATAATTATGTGGTTTCCGATGGACTGAAACCCGGCGATGTTATTGTATTGGAAGGGGTAAGTAAATTGCGCGATGGGCAGACGGTGAAACCGATTTTTAAATTTTGAATTTTTGAAGAGGTTATTTTAAAAGTTAAAATATTAAACCACAATGTTCACAAAGTATTTTCACAAAGAACACAAAGGCTTGAATTACACAACTTTAAATTTGTGTACTTTGTGCATTCATTGTGTACTTTGTGGTAAAAAAATCTAATAACCATTAATTAATAATTATGCTAAAAATCTTCATAGACCGTCCCGTCCTTTCTACTGTAATTTCCATTGTTATTGTTATTATGGGGTTGGTGGCTTTAACTTCGCTGCCGGTGCAACAGTTTCCGGATATTGCGCCGCCCACCGTTGAGGTAAGGGCAAATTATCCGGGTGCTAATGCCGATGTAGTGCTTAACTCCGTAATTGCGCCGTTGGAAGAAAAAATTAACGGCGTGGAGGGCATGACCTACATGGTTTCTTCTGCCAACAACGATGGTAGCGCCACCATTCAAGTGTTTTTTACGTTGGAAACCGACCCCGATATGGCGGCGGTAAATGTGCAAAATCGTGTGGCTTCAGCCACCAGTAGTTTGCCCGCAGTGGTTAATCAAATGGGAGTAAGCACTGCTAAAAAGCAAAACAGTATGGTATTAGTATTGTCGGTAGCGAGCAACAATGCCGATTACGATGAAACATTCGTTCAAAATTATACGCGTATTTATATTCTTCCGGAATTACAACGTGTGGATGGTGTGGGCGATGTGAAAGTGTTCGGCGCCCGCGATTTCTCTATGCGCGTGTGGTTGCATCCTGAGAAATTAGCCGCTTTTAAACTTCAACCCACCGATGTGATGCAAGCTATTAAAGAGCAAAGTTTGGAGGTGGCGCCGGGAAAAATCGGCGCAAATTCTACAGAGGCGTTTCAACTTACTATAAAATATAAAGGACGTTTGACCGAAGTTTCAGAATATGAGAATATTGTGCTTCGCGTGAGCAACACCGGCGAGATTTTGTATTTAAGAGATGTAGCCACCATTGAGTTTGGCGCATTTAATTACGATATTATCGGACGAACCAACGGCAAACCTTCCGTTGTTATGGCAGTATATCAAATGAAAGGCTCTAATTCTCAATATATTTCCACAGAGATTAAAGCAAGATTAAAAGGTCTCGAAGCCAATTTGCCCTCCGGCATGCACTTCGATTTGGTGGTGGATAGTCAAGATTTTTTGGATGCCTCCATTCACGAAGTGGTGAAAACATTGATAGAAGCATTTATTTTAGTGTTTTTAGTAGTATTTGTTTTCTTGCAAAACGTGCGTGCCACCATCATTCCCGCCATTTCGGTTTTGGTAGCCTTGGTGGGAACGTTCATGTTTTTACAAGTTTTCGGATTTAGTATTAATATGCTCACACTATTCGCATTAGTTCTTTCTATCGGAATTGTAGTAGATGATGCGATTGTCGTCGTAGAGGCAGTATATGCCAAACTTGAAGCCGACTCCAATATTACGCCGTTGGAGGCAACAAAATCTGCCATGGGCGATATTACAGGAGCCGTGATCTCCATTACGTTAGTGTTCGTTGCCACTTTCTTGCCGGCGTTGATGATGACCGGTGCCACCGGTGCTTTTTACCAGCAATTTTGTGTAACATTAGCCGTTGCAGTAACCATTTCGGCGGTGAATGCGCTGACGTTGAGCCCGGCATTGTGTGCGATCATGATAAAAGTGAATCATGAGGGAGAAGGGAAAAAGGAGAAAGAAAAAAGGAAAAATTTGTTAAAAAGAATGGGAAATGGATTTAATGTGGGGTTTAATGTGATGGTACAAAAATACGGCAATTTGTTGCAAAAATTCATGAGTCGCAAAGTATTGGTGCTTATTGCGTTTATTCTTATTGCAAGTTTTTCGGTGTTTTTGTTAATGCGAACTCCCACTGCTTTTGTGCCTACCGAAGACCAAGGCGTGGTATTTTTTGATGTGGCGATGCCGGAAGGGACCTCCTTAGATAGAACGCAAAATGTATTGGCACAATTAGATACACTTTTGCACACGATTCCCGAAGTGGATTTGGTGGTTACAGTGGGCGGCTCCGGAATGTTGTCGGGCGCGGTGGGCGGCTCCTACGGTTTAGGATTCGTTAAATTGGCACACTGGTCGCAACGAGATACGATTGCCTTGAAAGATATTGTAATGCAAATGTATGGATTAGCCGCCAAACATGTAACCAAAGATGCCACTGTACTCTTTTTTGTGCCGCCTACCATTAGTGGCTACGGAAGTTCCTCGGACATTGAAATGCAGTTCTTGGATCAATCGGGTTCGGGAGATATTATGAATATGTATCGTGTGGGGCAGGAGTTTATGAATAAAATGAACGAACGACCCGAAATTTCCAAGACTTTTTGCAGTTTTACGGTGAATGTTCCTCAATTTGAATTAGAATTGGACGTGAACAAAGCCAAAATGATGGGCGTATCGCCTCTGGATGTTTTTAACACCATGCAATATTATTATGGCGGCGGTGTGGCGGG
>JGI20163J26743_11538603_pt1 | contig 137773 bp, 123 predicted proteins | sample TergutCu122P1_FD_26743 | JGI IMG/M metagenome (IMG submission 26743) | reverse complement strand
AAGCCGCAACGAAGTTTCCAGCAAATTCGGCGTTCCGTGCCCGCGTTTAACCATTTTTACTGAACGGCTGGAGGCTGTTTCGCTTCGCCTAAAGGACGGCTCGCGTACCAGCCTCCAGCCCCCGGCGAAGTGATATCATGGCACATACTGGCTGCTGTGCATCTCAGCGACCAGCCGTTCAATATTATCATACTAAAGTCGATTTTGTTTTTAATAAAGCTGAATTTTTTTCGCTAATTCTGCGCTTTCTTCTTCGGTAAACTGCGCCCCGATTTTTGAAACGATTGCAGAGGCGAGAAAAGATGCGCATCTTCCGGCTGTTTCAAGGTCTTTGCCTCTGCAAATGCCGTAAAAAAAGCCTGCTGCATAAGTGTCGCCGGCGCCGGTTGTGTCAACGCAGCCTTTGTCTTCGATAATGGGAATGCGCAGAATCTCTTTTTTGGGCTCTTTTATGACGGAGCCTTGTTTTCCCCATTTTACTGCGCATGTTTTTCCCATTTCTGCGATAATTGTTGCTGCTTTTAAGGGGTCTGCGCTGTCAAAAAGAGATGAAGCTTCTTCGTTGTTTGCAAAGACGTAATCGGCATTTTTTTCTATTATTTGCAGGAAGTCGTTTTTGTTTCTCTGAACTGCAAATGGGTCTGCGACATCAAAGGCGATTTTTATTTTTTTCTTTTTGCAAATATGGAGGCATTTTTCCACAGCTGCTTTTTGGTTTTCTGTGTCCCACATATAGCCTGTAAAATAGAAGAAATCGGAGTTGTCCAAGATCTTTTCGTCTACGTCTTTTTCGGAAAACTCTCTGTTTGCGCCCAGGAATGTGTTCATTGTGCGCTCGGAATCCGGGGTTATGAGGATGATGCTGGAGCCGGTTGGCAGCTTGCTTCCCTTAACAAGAGCAGAGGTAATGTTCGGGTGCTTTTTTAGCCGCTCCTGGTAGATTGAGCCAAACTCATCTTCACCGATTTTGCCGCCGAGTGCTGTTTTTATTCCCATAGCAGAGAGGGTTATCATTGTGTTTGGGGCAGAGCCGCCGCACGAAAAGGTTTTTTCTCTGTTTTCGATGAATTTTATTAATTTTTCCCGCTCTTTTTCGTCGATTAATGCCATTGTGCCTTTTGTTTTATTCAGAATTAAGAGGTCTTTTTCCTCGATTCTTACTATTATATCTATTAAAGGGTTTTCTATACCGTAAACTGCTATTTTCATAAGATTTTCCTTGTTTACAGGAGGGTTCTCCGCCTTGAGCAGGGCTATTGATGATTATAACAGAATTAAATAAATATTTGCATGAATTTATTGATAAAAACTATTGAAAAAGAAACAGATTTTGTTATAATGTTCGATGTTTGAACAATGTGAACAGTCAGCGTGTTTCGGCAGCGGCTGTTGTTTCGAAAAAAAATTGACTCTTTGTGCTTCTAATGGCAGAGGTGTATCTTTTTGAAACAACAGCACGAGATTTGGCTTTTTGCCGCACAAAGGCGGGAAGACAAGGGCTTTCGCACAAAAACACACAAAGCTTTTCAAATCATCAGTATAAAAAATCGAAAATGAATTGCAGCGAAAAAGAATTATCAATTCTTGAGAAAATCCACAAAAGTAAAGACTCAATAAAGCAGAGGGATCTTGCGAAAATCGCAGGACTTTCGCTCGGCATGACAAATACAATGCTCAAGCGGCTGGTTGAAAAAGGGTTGATAACGATAAAAAAAGTGAATAATCGAAATATTGCTTATGCGGTTTCTCCTCAGGGAATTGAAGAGATATCTGCCAGAAGTTATAAATTTTTTAAGCGTACAATCCGAAATGTTGTTATTTATAAAGAGGCGATTGAGGAGATTGTAAAAGATGCTAAAAAGAGCGGGTTTGAAAAAATTTTTCTTGCAGGAAAAAGCGATATAGATTTTATTGTGGAGCATGTGTCGCTTAAAAATCAGATGCAGTATGGCAGCGGGGAAGCTCCGGGTGCGGATGCTTCGCGATTCGGGATTTTTGTTATTTACAGCGAGTCTGTTGACAGAAATACATTCCAGGCGGCTAACGAAAAAAACAATTACTATCTTAAAAATATAGTTACAAAATAGAAAGGGAGAGAAATGAAGAAAAAAGCGCTTATAACGGGAATTACGGGGCAGGATGGCGCATATCTTGCCGAACTTCTTTTGTCGAAAAATTACGAAGTTCATGGAATAAAAAGACGAAGTTCTTTGTTTAATACTCACAGGATAGATCATCTTTACAAAGATCGGCACGAAAAAGATATTAATTTTATACTCCATTACGGAGATATGACAGATTCTACAAATCTTATAAGAATTGTGCAGGATGTTCAGCCTGATGAAATATACAATCTTGCAGCGCAATCGCACGTAAAGGTTTCGTTTGAAACTCCGGAGTATACTGCAAATGCAGACGGGCTTGGTACTTTGAGGCTGCTGGAGGCAATACGTATTCTTGGGCTTGAGAAAAAGACGAAATTTTATCAGGCATCTACATCGGAACTTTACGGGCTTGTGCAGGAGATTCCGCAAAGGGAAACAACGCCGTTTTATCCGAGAAGCCCATATGCTGCGGCAAAACTTTACAGCTACTGGATAACTGTTAACTACAGGGAAGCGTATGGTATTTTTGCGTGTAACGGAATACTTTTTAATCACGAGAGCCCTATCCGCGGAGAAACATTTGTAACAAGAAAAATAACAAGAGCAGCGGCGCGCATATCTTTGGGTTTGCAGAAAAAACTTTATCTTGGGAACATTGATTCGAAAAGAGACTGGGGACACGCAAAGGATTATGTGGTTGCCATGTGGCTTATGCTGCAGCAGAAAACCCCGGAAGATTTTGTGGTTGCGACAGGCGAAACACATACGGTGCGGGAATTTGTTGAATTTGCTTTCAAAGAAGTGGGTATAGAGCTGGAATGGCAGGGCAGCGGGGTAGATGAAAAAGGAATTTGCAAACAAACAAACGAAGTAATTGTTGAAATAGATCCAAGATATTTTAGACCTACAGAAGTAGAATTTCTTTTGGGAGACCCAACCAAGGCAAGAGAAAAACTTGGCTGGAAGCACAAACATACTCTTTTGGATCTTGTTAAAGATATGGTTAAGAGCGATGTTCTGGAAGCGAAAAAAGACTCTGTACTTAAGGAAGAAGGGTTTAAGCTTTTTGATTTTAATGAGTAGGCTTTGGAGCGAACAACGCATAGGCAGGCAGAAGTTGGGCGGTATCTATGGATAAGAACAGTAAAATATATGTAGCGGGACACGACGGGCTTGTTGGGTCTGCTCTTGTAAGGCGTCTTGTAAAAGCAGGCTGCAGCAATATTATTACAAGAACTTTTAGGGAACTGGATTTGACCCAGCAAGCCCAGGTGGAAGAGTTCTTTGAAAAAGAGAAGCCGGAATATGTTTTTCTTGCTGCTGCAAAAGTAGGCGGCATACATGCGAACAACACATACAAAGCGGAATTTATATATCAGAATATAATGATAGCAGCCAATGTAATTAATGCTTCCTGGAAATATGGCGTAAAAAAGCTTTTAAACCTGGGTTCCTCGTGCATATATCCAAGAAATGCAGCGCAGCCCATGAAGGAAGATTGTCTTTTAACAGGAGTTCTTGAATCAACTAACGAGCCATACGCAATAGCAAAAATTGCTGCAATAAAACTGTGCAGATACTATAACGAACAATACGGAACAAATTTTATTTCTGTAATGCCTACAAATCTTTTTGGACCTGATGATAATTTTGATTTTGAAAATTCTCATGTTCTGCCTGCTCTTTTAAGGCGGATATATCTTGGGAAATTATTGATGGAAAATGATTTTGAACGAATAAGAAAGAATCTTGATTTTTATGGAAAGACAGATGATCGCGGCGCTAATGGCGACATCCGTGTCGCAGCGCCGCGCGCGACATCCGTGTCGCAGGCAAAGGCAAGTGAGGCAGAAATTATAAGCAAGCTTGAAAAACACCTTGTTTATAAAGATAAAGTTGTTATCTGGGGTACGGGCACGCCGTACAGGGAGTTTCTTTTTTCGGACGACCTTGCAGATGCCTGTTTTTTTCTTATGGAAAAATATGGAGCCAAAGAGATCGGAGAAATTATCAATATAGGTACAGGCAGGGATATTACAATAAAAGAATTGGCAGAAATGATTAAAAATATAACCGGCTATACAGGCGCTTTGGTTTTTGATTCTTCAAAACCGGATGGAACTCCGAGGAAGCTTATGGATGTTTCAAGGCTTCATTCGCTCGGATGGAAAGAGCAAGTATCGCTTAGGGATGGGATAACCAAAGTTTTTAATAAAATAAAGGATTAAATAAGTGGATAACAACGATAAAGACTGGACGCTAATAATAAAGCCAAGAAATAATCTCTTATCTCTTAATCTTGGTGATATATGGAAATACAGAGATCTTATAAGAATGTTTATAAAAAGGGATTTTGTAACATTCTATAAGCAGACAATTTTGGGACCCTTGTGGTTTATTATTCAGCCGCTTTTTACAGGAGGCATGTTTGCGCTTATATTTGGCACTATTGCGCAAATACCTACCGACGGGATTCCCATGCTGTTATTTTATACAGCAGGAATTATTAATTGGACATATTTTGCAGACTGCCTTTCAAAAACAGGGGGTACTTTTACAGGCAATGCCGGTATTTTTGGCAAGGTATATTTTCCCAGGCTTGCGGTTCCAATATCAAATATTATATCCAGCATGATAAGATATGCTATTCAGTATATGGTATTTATTGTTATGTATTGTATATTTGTATTTAAAGGTTATACGCCAACGTTTAATTGGTTAGTTGTTTTTACACCACTTCTTTTAATTTATATGGCGCTGATTAGTTTGGGTTTTGGCGTATGGATTTCGTCTGTTACAACAAAGTACAGAGACTTCAATTTTGTACTTCCGTTTTTTGTGCAGCTCTGGATGTATGCAACTCCTGTAATATTTCCGTTATCGCTTATTCCGGAACAATACAGAATATTCATGCTGTTAAATCCAGTGGCTCCGGTAATTGAAATATTCAGGTATGCATATTTAGGCGCAGGGGAAGTGAATCTAAATCATATACTAATAAGTGTTGGAATTACATTTACTGTTTTGTTCTCCGGAATAATAATGTTTAACAAAACAGAGAAAACATTTATGGATACAGTCTGAGGCTTTGGTGTTAATACCAAACAAAGAATCTGACAAGACAGAGTTTAAGCTAACGCTTAACAATAGCGTAATTGAAACACTGGTTGCTTTTACTAATGCTAAAGGAGGCTCTGTTTATATAGGTGTTGCAGATAATTCAAATGTAATTGGCATATCTCTCGGCAAAGAAACTATTTCACAATTTATTAATGAGACCAAAGGCAAAACATCGCCGTCAATTATTCCGGATGCAGAAATTATAGATATTGAGAGTAAAAAAGTTATTGTTTTATCTATTCCTGAATATCCAATAAAACCAGTTTCTATGCAAGGGAAATATTACAAACGCATTAATGCATCAAATCATTTGCTTAGTATAGACGAAATAGCCAATGAGTATTTAAAAACCATAAATTCAAGTTGGGATTTTTATTTAGACCCAAACCATTCAGAAAAAAATTTGTGTAAAGAAAAAATAGCAAAATTTACTAACAAAATTAAACAAAACGACGGCATTCAGCAACTTGAATTATCTGATACAGAAATTCTAAATAAGATGGAAATTTTACGAGATGGCAAAGTTACCTTTGGCGCATATCTTTTGTTTGCAAAAGATTATTGCACTATTAGTGATGTACAAGTTGGACGTTTTAAAAGCGACATAACAATTATTGATAGCATTTCTCTTAATACAGATTTATTCAAAGAAGTAGAAGAAATTATTGCTTTTATTAAAAAACACTTGATGCTGGAATATATAATTACCGGCGAGCCGCAGCGCACAGAGCGGTTTGATTATCCGTTGGATGCTATTCGCGAAATTGTTATTAATATGGTTGTTCATCGCGATTATAGAGAGAGTTCGGCAGGCATAGTAAAAATTTTTGACAACAGAATTGAATTTTATAATCCCGGAAAACTGTATGACGGGATAACCATACAAGACTTACTTTCCGGAAACTACACTTCAAAAACCCGCAATAAACTAATAGCTAAGGCTTTTAAAGAAGTTGGCATGATAGAACGCTATGGCTCCGGCATTATGCGAGTTCGTAAAATTTGCAAAGAGTATGGTATAAAAGAACCGGATTTTAATGAAATATCAAATGGGTTTCAAGTAATTTTATATAACGAAAAAGTTGTTGATGTTAATAAAGACAATCAAGTTACTTTGCAGAGAGAAAATGAAATAAAGGTAAGTGAAATTGAAAAGGGGACAGAAAACAACACAGAAAACAACACAGAAAACAACACAGAAAACAACACAAAAAACAACACAGAAAACAACACAAAAAACAACACAAAAAACAACACAGAAAACAACACAAAAAACAACACAAAAAACAACACAGAAAAACTGTCTAAAAACCAGAGAAAAATTATTGAAGAGATAGGAAAAAACCAGCATATTACTTCAGAAGAGCTATCTGATATTGTTGGTATTACATCAGATAATGTAAGAGTTAATCTATCCAAACTTAAACTAAAAGGTTTAATTAAGCGAGTAGGCTCAGATAGAAGCGGGTACTGGAAAATTAAAAATACATAAAAGAGAATAAAATGTCACAAACAGTAATAAAATTTGATTTAGGCATAAATTTATGAAAAGAAAATAAAGCGGAGATAGATTTGAATAAACGTTATTTTAATATTGCTGGTCCCTGCTATCCCAGAAAACATTACATGATTGATGCTGCAGAAAGAGGGGGCGAAGAAATACTCAATCTTATAGAGAAAGAACATTATTTTGTTATACATTCATCAAGACAAAGCGGAAAAACGACATTGCTTTGGGAATTTACAAATTATTTAAATGCTCATAAAAAATATTATGCTCTGTATTGTTCGCTGGAAGCAGTACATGAGTTTAACGATCCGGAAAAGGGAATCCCGGAAATAGTTAAAACAATAAAATCTTGTATAGAAATACAAGGTTTGCCGGATGGGTTTGCAAAAGATGCTGATTATAGCCATACCTCAGGCGTATTAAAGTCTGCACTTACAAGGTACTGTCGGCAGCTAGATAAACCACTGGTTATTTTTTTTGATGAAGCGGACTGCCTTTCAAACGGAACTTTAATAACTTTTTTGCGGCAATTGCGGGATGGATTTGTTTCCAGGGGAAATATTCCATTTGTTCACAGCATTGCTTTGGCTGGAATGAGAAATATCAGAGACTACAAAGCGCAGGTTCGTCCGGACAGCTATACATTAGGCAGCTCAAGCCCATTTAATATTGTTACAAAATCAATAACATTGCCTGCCTTTGCTCATACTGATATAAAAAATCTTTACTTTATGCATGCTATAGACACAAAACAGATTTTTAAGCCTGAGGCAATAGAGTATATCTTCGAACAGACTTGCGGACAACCCTGGCTTGTAAATGCCATTGCTAGGGAGATTACAGAAGAAATACTTAAAAATGATTATTCAATATCTGTCACAAAGGAGATGGCAGAAGCTGCTATCCAAAATTTAATTCTTACAAGACCGACTCACTTTGACAGTTTGCTTGAAAGGCTAAAAGAGCCAAGAGTTCGTAAAGTTATAGAGCCGCTTATTTTGGGAGAGGAAAGCGAAGCCAGGACTTCGGACGATTATTTATATGTAAAAGATTTAGGACTAATTAAGGGTGAAAAAGGTGAGCCAACCATACCGGCAAATCCTATATATGCGGAGATAATTGTTAGATTTTTAAGCGAAGAACCGCAGGAATCAATAGAATTAAGTTTAGTAAACTACACCGTACCGCGTTATTTAAAAGCCGGGAAAATGGACATGGGTTTTCTGTTGCGAGATTTCCAAGCTTTCTGGCGGGAAAACAGCGAAATCTGGATAAATCGTTATGAGGAAAAGATTTTTCAATATGCCGAAGCTGCTCCGCACCTTGTCTTGCAGGCGTTTTTGCAAAGAGTAATGAACGGCGGCGGACAAATTACTCGCGAAATGGCTTTAGGCAGCAAACGAGCGGATTTGTGTATTGTCTATGACGGACAAAAATACCCCATCGAAATCAAAATCTTGCGAAATGAAAAAACCATTACAGACGGTATAGTCCAAACTTTTGAATACATGGAAAAATGCGGAGCCGATGAAGGATGGCTTGTTGTATTTGACAGGGACACTAAAAAATCATGGGATGAAAAAATCTATATACAACCGAAAAATTATAACGGAAAACTTATTACCGTTGTTGGAGCGTAGTTTGGCCATAAGTATCGGCAAGCAAAATAATTATAAAAAGAGAATAAAATGTCACAAACAGTAATAAAAATAGAAAATCTTTATAAAGAATATAAACTTGGCGTAATAAGCCATGGCACTCTTTACAGGGACTTACAATCCTGGTGGGCAAGAATAAGAGGAAAAGAAGATCCCAATTCCCTTATATCTGCGCAGCATACAGAAAAAGCAGAAAAAGAGAGCTTTCTTGCGCTTATTGATATTTCTATGGAAATAAAAGCAGGAGAGCGCGTAGGTATAATAGGAAAAAATGGAGCTGGTAAATCCACGCTTTTAAAAATTCTTTCGCGAATAACAAGCCCAACAAAAGGTATTGCAAAAATAAAAGGCCGCGTAGGCTCTCTTTTGGAAGTTGGAACAGGCTTCCATCCAGAACTTACAGGCAGGGAAAATATTTATCTTAATGGCGCAATTCTTGGAATGAACCGCCACGAAGTAAGCAGAAAGCTGGATGAAATTGTTGACTTTGCAGGAATAGAAAAACATTTAGACACCCCTGTAAAACGCTATTCCAGCGGTATGACGGTACGCCTCGGCTTTGCAGTTGCAGCGCATCTTGAGACAGATATTTTAATAGCAGACGAAGTTCTTGCTGTGGGAGACGCAGAGTTTCAGAATAAAGCACTTGGCAAGATGAAAGGGTTGAGTACAGGCGAAGGGCGAACGATAATATTTGTGAGCCATAATATGGTATCTGTGAAGAGTTTGTGTAATTGTGGAATTGTATTGGAAAGAGGGAAAATAAAAGAAATGTCAAATAATGTTGATAAACTAGTAACTGATTATTTAGTTGATTTTTCTGCAAAGATTAAAACATTAAGGTGGGTAAACACTGGAGAATACAATGACCCAAGCTTTACTCCAATAAGCCTAGAATTACAAGAAGAAGATGGAGCTGAAATAACAACACCTATTTGTGCAGATAAAAATTATAAGCTTAAGTTGGCATTTGAAATAAAAGAAAAGTCACCTAATTTTGAATTATATTATGTATTTTCCACTATTGACGGTGCTTATTTATTTATATCAAGCCCGCGAGAGTATAACAATAACTATCGGCCAGCAATAGGTTTAAATACTCTTTATTGCATAATTCCAAAAAATCTTCTGAATAAACAAGAGTACAATATTTCATTAGCAGTTGGTATAAATAATGAAAGAAATATTATTGATTCCACCACGTATACAATTGCATTAAGGGTAAGTGTTGTTTCAAATACAACAATGAACCTCTCAGCTCATTATAAAACCCCTATTGCTCCCAAACTTGATTGGTATACTAATTGACTGCATGTGAAAAATTATTATGATGATAAATGGGAATCTGTTCTAAAGCCCCAAAATAATCCTTTGGAAACCTAAAAAAATGAAAAATATGATAAAAAAAATTATAAAAAGACTTTTTTTCAAGCAGACTGATAACCGATTTCAAATCCTTGAACGTCAACTCCAAACCCTTGAACATCAAAATCTAATAATAAAAACACTTTTAAAACAAGCCATAAAAATGACTACAGGCGTAGATTTTTATGGACAGGTCAATCAAGATATGATTGCATATATGTTCTTTGGTGGCAAAAAAGAAGGGTTCTTCGTTGATGTCGGTGCCAACGATGGTAAAACAATTAATAACACTTTGATTTTTGAAAAACTCGGCTGGCAAGGTATTTGCGTAGAGCCTTTACCGGATATATTTAATAAACTAAGAGCAAATCGCCATTGTGATTGTTATAATGTAGCTATTTTTGATATAAGTGAAAAAAATTTAGAATTTGATCGTGTTATAGGAGCAGATATGCTTAGTGTTTTGAGCAGCCAAATGACTGATGCACACAAGAATCATATAACTTATGAAAAGGGTAAAATTGAAAAAATATTTGTTAAAACTTTAACGTTTTCAGATTTAATGAAAAATTATCCAGATAGAAAACATATAGACTTTCTATCTTTAGATGCAGAGGGCGCCGAAATACCTATTTTAAAAACTATAGATTTTGATTATTTTAGCTTTGGTCTAATAACAGTAGAAGACAATGATGGGGGTAATACACTAGAAAATTTCATGAAAGAACGAGGATATAAAGTATATTTAAAATTGGGATTAGATACAATGTTTGTGCCAAATAGTTTTAGCTCTAATTATTATATTTATTTATGAAAATAGCAATTTTAGCAGGCGGTTATGGAACTCGCCTTTCCGAAGAGACAAATTTACTCCCCAAGCCCATGGTAGAAATTGGCGGTCGTCCGATTCTTTGGCATATCATGAAGACATACTCCTATTGGGGTTTTAACGAATTTGTGGTTCTTACCGGCTATAAGTCCCATGTTATTAAGGATTATTTTATAAATTATTACACACGATATTCAGATATCACTATTGATATGACAGATAATACAGTTGAGCTTCATAATATAAGAAGCGAACCATGGAAAGTTACCATGCTCTACACCGGACAGGATACCATGACTGGAGGCAGACTTTTGAAGGCGAAAGGTTTTTTGGGGAACGAGCGATTCATGCTTACCTATGGAGATGGAGTAAGCGATGTAAATGTTCCAGCATTGTTGGATTATCATGTGAAAAAGCAAAAAATTGCAACACTTACCGCGGTTCAGCCAACTGGGAAATTTGGTGCTATTTCGATAACAGAAAACGGAAGTATTACTTCTTTTAGGGAGAAACCAATTGGTGATGATAATTGGATCAATGGTGGCTTTTTTATAATGGAACCACAAGTTTTTGATTATCTAGCAGAAGGCGAAACAACAATTTTGGAGCGGAAGCCAATGGAGCAATTAGCTGAAGATGGGCAATTAAATGCGTATAAGCATTCGGGTTTTTGGAAGGCAATGGATACTTTACATGATAAAAATGAATTAACCAATCTGTGGACAAAAGGAAAAGCTCCCTGGGCATTATGGTTAAAATAAAATGATAGACATTTCTTTTTTTAAAGAGAAAAAAGTTTTTCTAACCGGACATACAGGTTTTAAGGGAGCTTGGCTGTGTCATATTTTGATTAACGCCGGGGCTGATATAACAGGTTATGCACTTGAGCCACCAACGAATCCATCTCTTTTTGAGCAAACAGGAATAGAAAAAAAAATCCGTTCTATTGTCGGAGATATTCGCAATAGAGATATTTTGATTAAGTCTGTGCGAGAAGCTAAGCCAGAAATCATTTTTCATATGGCTGCGCAGCCGCTGGTGCGTTGTTCTTATCGCGAACCTGTTCTTACCTATGAAACAAATGTTATGGGAACTATAAATATCCTTGAGGCGACTCGGCTTACTCAATCAGTAAAATCATTTGTGAATATTACTACCGATAAAGTGTATGAAAATAAAGAGTGGCATTGGGGATATCGGGAAAACGAAAATCTTTGCGGATTTGATCCCTATTCAAACAGCAAGTCTTGCAGTGAGCTGGTAACGTATAGCTACAAAAATGCCTTTTTTTCGGATAAAAACTCTCCTGCTATATCTACTGCTCGTTCTGGCAATGTTATAGGCGGCGGGGATTATGCCGCGGACAGAATTATTCCTGACTGTATTCGGGCAGCAAGCGAAGAAAAGGAAATTGTTGTACGCAACCCGCATTCTACACGCCCGTATCAACATGTATTGGAGTGTATTTCGGGGTACTTGCTTCTTGCAGAAAAACAATATAACAATAAACCCCTTGCAGGTGCATATAATTTTGGTCCTGATGATGAAGGCTGCGTTACAACTGGGATGCTTGCTGAGTTGTTCTGCACTGCCTGGGGGCATGATGCAATATGGCGCGTTCAGGGAGACAGTGGTCCTCACGAGGCTAATTTCTTGAAGCTGGATTGCTCAAAATCAAAAGTAGTCTTGGGATGGAAACCTCGCTGGGGTATTAAGACAGCAGTTGAAAAAACCGTGGAATTTGCTAAAGTCAATACAGATAATGAAAGATTAACTTGCGTTGAACGGCAGATACACGAGTATTTTGGAGAACAATATGTTTGAATCTATGACCAAAGAACAAGCTGCACAGCATATCCTTAACAGTGTGAAAGAATATTGCAAGACATTCATGCAGCAACCACAGTACAAAGATGGGGATCGCATAACTTATGCGACCAGAGTTTTTGACGAAAATGAAATAGTAAACTTAATTGACAGTTCTCTGGAGTTCTGGCTTACTTCCGGGCGTTATGCCGAGCAATTTGAAAAAAAGCTTGCTGATTATCTTCAAATACCTTTCTGCGCACTGGTTAACTCTGGCTCCTCTGCAAACCTTATTGCTTTTATGGCACTCACATCTCCTTTGTTGGGCGAACGGGCTATAAAACGAGGCGATGAAGTAATAACTGTTGCTGCTGGTTTTCCTACTACCGTTACACCTATTTTGCAATTCGGGGCAGTACCGGTATTTGTAGATGTTACCATCCCCCAATACAATATTGATGTTTCACAACTGGAAAAAGCCTTATCCCAAAAAACAAAGGCTATAATGCTGGCACATACATTGGGCAATCCTTTTGACCTACATACAATAAAGGCTTTTTGTTCTAACCATAATCTATGGCTTATAGAGGACAACTGCGATGCTTTAGGTTCGATCTATGCTATAGATGGCATTATAAAATATACTGGAACTATTGGAGATATCGGAACTTCTAGTTTTTACCCGCCCCACCATATGACTATGGGCGAAGGCGGAGCAGTGTATACCTCAGATCCTTTGCTTCATAAGATAATGTTATCGTTACGAGACTGGGGAAGAGACTGTGTTTGCCCTTCGGGCAAGGATAATCTCTGCGGGCAGCGGTTTAGTCAGCAGTGCGGTGAGCTGCCATTTGGATATGATCATAAATATGTTTACAGCCATTTTGGATATAATTTGAAAGCCACGGATATGCAAGCTGCTATAGGGTGCGCGCAACTAGAAAAGTTTCCTTCTTTTATAGAAAAGCGTAAATCTAACTGGCAGCGCCTATATAGTGGACTGAAGGATTTACAAGATAAATTAGTTTTACCCGAAGCAGCGCCGCATTCAGATCCAAGCTGGTTTGGTTTTTTAATTACATGCAAAAAAGGTGTTGATCGTAATAAACTTGTCCGGCATCTTGAAAACAAGAATATCCAGACGAGGATGCTTTTTGCCGGAAATTTAATAAAACAACCATGTTTTAATGAACTGCGAAAAGCAGGCACTGGATATCGTGTTGTTGGGACATTGGAAACAACGGATCGCATTATGAGTGATACCTTCTGGATTGGTGTGTATCCCGGCATGACTACAGAAATGCTTGATAAAATGATTGAAATGATAAGAGGGTTTTTGCAATAAATGAATATGAAGGTAAGTGACTATATAGTATCTTTTTTTGCATCGCATCATATCGAATATATATTTGGTTATCAGGGTGGAATGATAACTCATCTTGTAGATTCAATAAGTAAGAACAAGAATGTACAATTTATTCAATGTTATCATGAGCAAACCTCTGCTATTGCAGCTGAAGGTTACGCTAGAGCATCAGGAAAATTTGGAGTAGCTATTTCTACAAGCGGTCCTGGCGCTACCAATATGGTAACTGGAATCGCAAATGCTTATTTTGATTCTGTCCCTGTAATCTATATTACTGGCCAGGTCAATACCAATGAATATAAATACAATAAAAAAATCAGGCAATTAGGATTTCAGGAAACAAATATTGTTTCCATAGTTAAGCCAGTTACAAAATATGCAGTAATGATAGATGATCCAAACAATATAAAATATGAGCTTGCGAAAGCTGTACATATAGCAACGACAGGTCGAAAAGGTCCTGTATTACTGGATATTCCCATGAATATTCAACGCAGTGAGATACAAATTTCCAATATCCCTTCATATGATTGTTCATGCGTTAAACCTAACTTGGATATCTCTGCAGCAAAACAGGCTTTTACATTGCTGCAAAATGCAAAGCGACCGCTTGTTTTATGTGGTGGCGGTATATTAGCAAGCAAAACCACTGATAAAGTTAATGATTTTCTAGTTACTACAAATTTGCCCTACGTCGTTTCTCTCATGGGAAAAGGCAGTGTTGATGAAACAAAAAATAATTTTGTCGGCATGATAGGAAGTTATGGTAATCGATGTGCAAATATTATATTTTCCAATGCAGATGTCATTCTTGTTTTGGGTTCAAGACTTGATCTGAGACAAACAGGAAATAGAAATATTGACGCTTTTAGACGAATGTTTTTTATACATGTTGATATCGATACTGAGGAATTACAAGAAGACTCAATTAAAAACAAACTTGCTTTGAATGCCGACATCGGAGACTTTATTGAAGTATGGGAATCAAATAAAACAACATTTTTATTTGGTGATAATGATTGGCTGTCTTTTTCTTCGGCTATTAAAAAAAAGTATTCTCAAAAAAAAGATATTGAACGTTTTCTTAACGAGAATGAACCATATCTTGCTCTTGAAAAAATAATGTCAACTGCTGATGACAATACAATATTTACTGTTGATATAGGTCAAAACCAAATGTGGTCTGCACAAGTTTTACAACTGAAATCAGAGCAGCTTTTCTTTACAGGCGGTGGATTAGCCCCAATGGGGTATGCGTTACATGCAGCGATAGGCGCTTCATTTGCTTCGCCGGAAAAACAAATTGTATGTATTATGGGCGATGGTGGTTTTCATATGGCATTGCAGGCTCTTTTGCTCATCTCTCAATACAAATTAAGGATAAGCATTTTTGTGTTGAATAATTATTCTCTTGGAATGATTACGCAATTTCAAACTTTGTATTTTGATTCAAACATGGCAGGTACGGTTAAAGAAGGCGGGTATGAGGTTCCTGATATAGAATACATAGCCAAAGCGTGCCGCCTGGACTATGTGCGTATTGATGACGTTGTTAGTCAAAAACTGCCCGATAATTCTGTTGGTAAGATTGTTGAGATATCGCTAAAGAAGCTGACAACCGTTGTACCAAAATTAGAATTTGATCAGCCTTTATATAATATGCTGCCATACTTGAATGATGATGAAATAAAAAAAATAACAGAATTAAGTAAGTATAATAAATGAAAACGATTGTTATTACAGGTGCAACGGGTATGATAGGCTCTACCCTGGCAAGATATGTGTTAGAGCAGGAGATGGAAGTCCTCTGTGTAGTAAGAAAAAAGACAGCTCGGCTGGGTAATCTTCCTCAATCGAAACGATTAAAAATCATTTATGCGGATTTATCAGAATATAATCATCTTGAAATTTCAGGCACTTATGATGTTTTTTATCATTTCGCATGGGGAGAAACTTTCGGCGTTTCTCGGAATTGTGCAAGTGCACAGGTAATTAACATACAATATACTTTGGATGCTGTCCGGCTTGCCAAGCGTCTTGGATGTAAAAAATTTATAGGCATAGGATCACAAGCTGAATGCGGTATTATTTCAGAGCCACTTAAAGCAGAAATGCCGGTGAATCCAGAAAGTGCATACGGTATAACAAAATATGCGGCTGGTAAATTAAGCCGCCTGCTTTGTGCGCAACTTGGTATGCAGTTTAATTGGGTAAGGATTTTAAGCATATTTGGTCCAAAGGATGGCAATCATACATTAATAATGTATACGATTAACGAATTACAAGCAGGGCGTTCGCCTGAATTTACTAAATGCGAGCAAATTTGGGATTACTTGTACTGTGATGACGCTGCCCGTGCGTTACTTGCTGTTGGAGAAAAAGGTTTTAGCGGAAAAACATATCCATTAGGATCAGGAAAAGAAAAAAAATTGTCGGAATATCTGGAATTGATTAGGGATATTGTTGCGCCGGATATCTCACTGCAGTTTGGCAAGAAAGAGTATTATCCGCATCAGCCCATGTATCTTTGTGCTGATATTTCTGAATTGACTGCTGATACCGGCTGGAAACCTGAGATTTCATTTGAAGAAGGGATAAGAAAAATAATTGAAAAATAAATTATTAACAATTGTAAAAAGACAATGAATATATGAATCTTCTAACAATCGCTATTTTAACATACAATCGATCGCACTATTTAAAAAAAATGTTAGATTCTGTTCAGTATCAAACATATAATAAATTTTTTGCGATTATTTACGATAATGGTTCAACAGATAACACATCTGAAATTATTAAACCATATCTCGAAGACAAACGCTTTTCTTATCACAGAGAAGAAACAAATTCACCAAATATGTTTAATTTAATATTTGAACAGTGTCAAACAGAATATTTATTAATTGTTCACGACGATGATATTATGCTTCCGACAATGGCTGAAAAAGAAATAGCGATACTTGAAGCAAATAAAAATATTTCTATTGTATCAACAAATATAAACATTATTGATGGGAATGATACTATATCATGTTTTAAAGCATTAAAAACTCCTGTAAATGAAATGGATTTTATAACACGAAAAAATGAATATATAAATTTTTATATTAATGAAATTAATTACATTGTATGTCCTACGGTTATGTTTCGTATGTCAGTGATTAGGACCTATAACATTTGCTTTAAGCCCGAAGTTGGAAAATCTTGCGATACTTTTTTATGGCTTGAGCTTAACCAATTGCCATATGAGTTTTACTACATAAACGAGGCTCTTTATAATTATCGCTACCATGATACACAAGATAGTAAAAACAATTTATCCATGGTCCCGCTTTTAAAAATACCAGTTTATGATTTATTAATTAAAAACAATTATCCAAAACAAACTATTTTTGCATGGATAAGATATGTAAATAATTTCACTATAGATGTTTTACAAAAACAACCAAATATAAAATATGCATATAATCAAATACGAAATAAAATTTTTATAAAAAGAAAATTAGAATTTATCTTTAAAATTAAGATATTTTGTTTAGTATATTTTTATAGCTTACATAGGAAAATAAAAGATGGAAAAAATAAAATATTTAGAAAAATTAAAAATACTTTGAAAAGAATACTGATTCCTACTCCAGCATATTTTGACAGACATAAAATTTATGGTAAATACTATTATCCCCATTATAATAAGCATATAATGCTGAGTAATATTTACCCAGAAATGTTTAATAAAGAAGGAGAAAAAATAGAATTATATTTTATCCGTGATTCTCATGGATCTCACCTTGTATATTCTGATTCAAGATATTTTAACTGGGATAGATATAATTTTGGTTTAGATACTCACTTTTATACACACAATTCTATGCTTGAAACTATGGGGGCTCCTGTCAAAAAATTTGGAATGCTTGTTGAGGCAGAAGTAATTGTTCCAGATGACTATAAAATATTTTCTAAAAACAAAGGATTAGAGAATGACTTTAATCTAATTTTCACATATTCTGATAAAATATTGGAGAGCATTCCAAATTCACGCTATGTTCCATATTATATTAGACCCTGGTATGGTTTTTCTTATATGATGGAAGATTCAAGCGGGGCTAAAATATCAAAAACCAGTCTATCTATTGAAAACTGCAAAAACAAAACAAAAAATATTTCTATGATTGCTTCTGGGAAAAATTTTGTCCCATTACATCGTTTTAGAAATGCTATAGCAATGCAATGTAAAACACAAAAAATAGCTGATACTTATGGAACTTTTGACGGCGGAAAATATTGTGATATTTCAGAGCCTTTCAAGGATTACAGATTTTCGATTGTAGTAGAAAATGAAATAACATCATATGGGTTTACTGAAAAAATTACTAACTGTTTTGCTGCAATGACAATTCCTGTATATTTGGGTGCTTCTAAAATAGACAAGTTATTTAATATAGACGGAATTATACAATTTTCCGCTAAGGATGATATTAAAGATATTGTAAAAAAATGTACAAAAGAATTTTATGAAGAACGTATACCTGCAATTATTGACAATTTTAACAGAGTAAATATTAATAAAAGCGCAAACGATATAATTTATGAAAACTATTTAAAAACAGATGTTGGAAAGATAGCCCCAGAAGAATTATTAAAAAGGCTTGTGTGAATATGAAAGTAATGACAATTGTTGGCACACGACCAGAAATAATTAAGTTAGCATTAACTATAAAAGAACTGGACAAATATACAAACCATATTATTGTTCATACAGGACAGAATTATGATTACGAGCTGAATGAAGTTTTTTTTAATGACCTTGAACTTCGCAAGCCAGACTATTTTCTGGCTGCGGGTGCGGAAAATGCTGCAAAAACAATAGCAAATGTTATTGCTAAATCCGATGAAATCATGGAAAAAGAAAAACCAAATGCTGTTTTATTATACGGCGATACTAATTCTTGCTTGTCAATAATTTCCGCAAAACGGCGAAAAATTCCCATATTTCATATGGAGGCAGGTAATCGTTGTTTCGATCAACGTGTTCCCGAAGAGATTAATCGCAAAATCGTAGATCACTTAGCGGATATTAATTTGGTTTTAACCGAACATTCAAGAAGATATTTGGAGCGCGAAGGGATAAGACCGGAGACAATAATAAAAACCGGGTCTTCCATGAAGGAGCTATTAAATAAATATATGCCCCGTATTGATAATTCTAAAATATTAGATAATTTAAAATTATCAAAGAAAAATTATTTTGTTGTAAGTTCGCACCGCGAGGAAGTTGTTGATAAACCAGAAAACCTGAAAAACCTTATAGAATCTCTTAATGCGCTTGCAGAAAAATACAATTATCCAATAATATTTTCTCTGCATCCACGGACCAAAAACCGCCTTGAAAACAATAATGATATTACAGTAAGCGACAAAATTATCTTTTCAAAACCATTTGGCTTTATTGATTATATTTGTTTGCAAAAAAATGCTTTCTGCGTATTGTCAGACAGTGGAACTATTACAGAAGAAAGCTCTCTTTTGGGCTTCCCTGCAATAACCACCAGAAATGTACATGAAAGACCGGAAGGAAACGATGAAGCAACACTGATTATGGCGGGTTATCAAAAAGATAGAGTTTTAAAAGCCGTTGAGGTTGTTACTTCACAGTTTAAAAATAAAGAATTGTTTAACATAATAGCTGACTATGAAGTCGATAACGTATCGAAAAAAATTGTTCGCCTAGTTTTAAGTTACATTGATTATATAAATGAATTTGTATGGAGAAAATAAGGTGAAGGTATTATTCATTGGTGATAATGATCTAATTTCAAAAAGATTCAATGGTTATGATTACCATGATATGTTAAAGAACTATAATATTGAGTCTTCTATGTTAGTAGAGCATAAATTGTCCAATGCTGATTTTGTACAACGTGTTGACTCAAAAATAGATAATTTTACAATTGCTATAATAAAAAACAAGTTGTTTCTTGAGGCAGACATTATTCATTTACATTTAATACACAATACCCCATTTGATATAAACTATCTCCCAGTAATAACCAGATTAAAACCAACAGTAATTACTTTGCACGATCCTTTTTTTTTAAGCGGACACTGTATTCATCACTTTAGTTGCAAAAAGTGGAAAATACATTGTGTGGATTGTGAATACCTTGATATTCCTTTAGCAGTAAAATATGATGATACAGCTTTGAAGTTTTTTATAAAAGAATTTGCAATAAAAAATGCATTCATATCTGCTATTGTGGCTTCTGGCTGGTTATTTAATTTGATTAAGCAATCACCAATATGGAAGGAAAAAAATATCTATAAACTGCCTTTTGGGGTTGACCAAAATGTTTTTAAACCAGCAGATATTAAAATTGCAAAAAAAAAACTTGGTATAAAAGATGACACAATTACATTAATGTTCAGAAGCCAAAATAATATTTTTAAAGGTATGGATATTATAAAATATGCTCTTGATAATATTCAAACAGAAAAAAAAATTACTTTGATAACCGTTGGAGAGACAGGGCTTTTAAATGAACTGAAAAATAAATTTATAATTAAAGAATATGAATGGACTACTGATGATAATTTTCTTTCACAGTTATATCAAGCATCTGATATTTTTCTTATGCCATCAAAACAGGAAGCATTTGGATTAATGGCTATTGAAGCGATGTCTTGTGGAAAAATGGTGTTGACTACGAAAAATACAGCATTAGAATATACAACCAACCACCCTGACTGTGGTTTTGCAGTAGAGCACAATGCCACAATTTTCACACAGGAATTACAGCGTTTATTGAATAATATGGATGAGGTAAAAAAGCGAGGAAAAAAAAGCCATGAATTTGTTCAAAATACTTACCGGCAAGAAGTTTTCTTTACAAATCTTCTGTGTATTTATAAAGAAACTATAGAAAAACATCATTTATCTCTTGCTGTTAACGAAAAAGAAAATATGAATTTAGTTGTTTCTCAATTATGCAAGTACAATAATGATTACCAAAATATATCAATTGTATCAAAAAAAACAATGACAAATCCTATAAAGCAAATTTTTAGACTTATCAAAAGGAAATTATGTTCAAAAATAAAACTCTTTTAATAACCGGCGGAACAGGTTCTTTTGGTCATGCTGTTCTTGATCGGTTTTTGAATTCAGATATAAAAGAAATCAGAATTTTCAGCCGGGATGAGAAAAAACAAGATGATATGCGGCATGAATTGAATTCTGATAAGGTAAAATTTTATATTGGCGATGTCAGGGACAGGCAGTCTGTTGATAACGCAATGATAGGTGTTGATTATGTTTTCCATGCCGCTGCTTTGAAACAAGTTCCTTCTTGCGAATTTTTTCCAATGCAAGCGGTTCAGACTAATATTGTCGGAGCCAATAACGTAATAGAATCAGCAGTCGAATATAATGTGAAAAAAGTAATAGTTCTTAGCACTGACAAGGCCTGTTACCCTATAAATGCTATGGGAATATCAAAAGCAATGATGGAAAAAATTGCTATTGCAAAAGGACGTGCATTGGGGCATGATGCTTCTACTGTAATTTGCGCTACACGATATGGTAATGTTATGGCAAGCAGGGGATCGGTAATTTCTTTATGGATAGAGCAGATAAAAGCAAACAAAGAAATAACTATTACTGACCCTAATATGACTCGATTTATGATGACTCTTGATAATGCAGTAGACTTGGTATTATATACTTTTGAACATGGTCAAAATGGGGATTTGTTCATTCAGAAAGCTCCTGCTGCTACTTTGGAAACACTATTTGAAGCATTAAAGGAATTATACTCTGTAAAAGCGAAATTCCGAATTATTGGAACACGACATGGCGAGAAACTTTATGAATCTTTGGTTACACGAGAAGAGATGGCAAAAGCCATTGATATGGGTAATTATTTCCGCATTCCCTGTGATGATCGAGATTTAAATTACGAAAAATATTTTGCTAATGGAAAAGAAATAATTGAGACAATAAATGATTATCATTCACACAATACACATCGCTTAACTGTATCGGAAATGAAAGAGTTGTTATTGAAGCTTGATGTAATAAAAAGAGATATTGGAGATAAGCAATGAAAAAGATAGCGATTCTTGGCATAGAAGGTATGCTTGGCAGTGCAGTATTCAAAATTTTCAACCAGAGTAAATTTAATGTAATCGGTATTAATAGAAAAATGCTGGATGCTCAAACAGCTCAGGTCAATGAGATAAAGAGTGTTGTTGGAGATTGTGATTATATTATAAATTGCATTGGAATAATAAAGCCCTATATTCGTGATGATAATCCTTTTGAAGTTGAGCGGGCAATCCAGATCAATGCTTTGTTTCCGCACAAACTTTCACAATGCGGGGCAAGGGTGATACAAATAGCTACAGATTGTGTATATGACGGAATTGAAGGTAATTACTGTGAAAAAGATAAACATAATGCCCTTGATGTATATGGAAAAACAAAAAGTCTTGGCGAAGTTTCTACTGAAAATTTTTTGAATCTTCGCTGTTCTATTATCGGTATCGAAAAAGAGAACAAACTTTCGTTGTTGGAATGGTTTAGGAACCAGCCACAAAATGCCACAGTGAATGGCTTAAAAAATCATTTTTGGAACGGAGTAACAACTTTTGCATTTGCAAAAATATGTAAAAGTATTATTGAAAATGATGCCTGGTTTTATGACTTGCAACATATAATTCCTGCCAATGAAATGAATAAAGCAAATATGCTAAAAATATTTGCTAAAGTATTTTCAAGAGAAGATATAAATATAAAAGAAATCAATGCAGAAGAAAGCATTAACAGGACTCTAAATACGCTTAATGTATCTAGGAGCAAACAGCTTTGGAAATTAGCTGGCTATAACACTATTCCCACAATTGAAGCGCTAATAACGGAGATTAAAGAATATGAATAATTTTTATCCTTTGGTATCAATTGTGATCCCTGTTTACAATGGTTCAAATTATTTACAATGCGCAATAGACAGTGCTCTGGGGCAAGACTATGAAAATATAGAAGTTATTGTCGTAAACGACGGCTCAACAGATAACGGCGAAACTGAAAAAAATTGCTCTTTCATATAATCCGCAGTTCAATTTACAAATGTAATAAACAATCTAATTGAAGGAGAAAACTCTTTGTTTGAAACCGTAGAAAAAATTTTGAACCAAATAAAACTTGGAGAAGACAGTTTGTTTGAGCTGAAAAATCTTGAGTTCGCAGGTGGGTTGGTTCCATATCGCAATTCTATGTCAGATGAATTGGCGGCAATGGCTAACACAAAAGGAGGCGTATTCATTATAGGTGTTGATGATAAAACGCGTGAGATAATCGGTATTCCAATTGATAAATTGGACCTGACAGAAAAGTGGTTGCGTGATATTGTTACCGATTTAATAAACCCGCCTTTAGAATGTATTGTACGAAAAATTTCCATTACCGATGAAAATGACAAAGACAAGAACATAATAAAAATAGATATTCCCCAAAGCATTTTTGTTCACAAAAGCAGTAACGGTTATTTTACTCGAATTGGAAGTTCCAAACGAGAAATGAAGCCGGAAGTTTTAGCTCGTCTTTTTCAGCAAAGGTCTCAAAATAGACTGATTCGTTTTGATGAACAAATTGTTATGAGTACACAATTATTTGATTTGGATAAGAAGCTATGGGAACGTTTTCGTACTACACTTTCTCCCGAAGATAATAATGAGTTTTTAACAAAGTTGAAGCTTGCAGATTATAGTGAAAATGGTGAAATTCACCCGACAATTAGTGGAATATTATTGTGCTCTGACTCGCCCGAAAATTTTATTCCAAATGCTTTTATTCAAGCGGTTTGTTATCTTGGCGACAATAATAATTCCGAACAGTTAGATATGCAAGATATTACCGGTCCTCTTGATATACAAATAAAAGATGCTTGTAAATTCGTAAAACGAAATATGCGAGTTTCCGGAATTAAAGATCCTGCGCGAACGGAATTTCCGCAGTATTCTTTGAGTGCGGTTTTTGAAGCGCTTGTAAATGCCGTTGCGCATCGGGATTACTCTATTTACGGCTCAAAAATAAGATTGCATATTTTTTCGGATAGGTTGGAAATTTATTCGCCAGGAGCGATTCCAAACACAATGACTTTAGAAAGTTTGCCGCTTCGACAATATTCGCGGAACGAGTTGATTAGCTCTTTACTTGCCCGCACGCCAATGAATTTTGATACGGTAGATACTTATCGAAAGTTTATTATGGACAAGCGAGGTGATGGTGTGCCGATTATATATTCAGAAAGTATTTCCGTTTCCGGTAAAAAGCCTGTGTATGAATTGCTTGACGATACAGAATTAAAGTTGACTATTTTTGCAGGTGGAAAGTAAATGATTTACCCCAAAATATCAATAGTTACGCCTTGTTATAATTCCGATAAATATTTGGAAGAAATACATGAATTTAGATTATTCGCGAATTTGATTATGATGTAATAGTAAAGAGATATATTAAATTGTATAAAAAAATAATAAAATAGTCAAAGCAAAATTATAAAAGAAGTTTATTTGTTTTTAAAAAAATTGCTGGTGGCATGAAAATAATTAACTTAAGTTATATTATTACACTCGAAATAATATAAAATATTTGCCTTATGTAATTGAAAGATTATTGCAAGAAGTTCAATCGGATGAAGAAATTCTTGTTGTTGACTCTAATAGCACTGATGGAACAAAATAGTATTTAAATGAGTTATTTGAAAAAAAACGCATTCATAAATATCTTTCTGAATAAGATTTTGCTCAGGCACATGGATGCAATAAAGCTTTGCTGATGGCAGAAGGGAAATTATTAAAGATAATAAATGATGATATATTTTTTTATGAAGGAATAAGGAAGTGTAAAAACTTCATGCTGGAACATCCTGAAGTTGACTTAATTGGACGCTTTTAATAAATGGAAAACCGACAGAACGCCTTTTACTTTTTGTGATTTGGGACTAATGATAAGAAAATCATCTTTAGCATATTTAGGACTTTTAAATCCTGCTTTTTTTCGACTGGATGCTGAATATACTTTAAGAGCTTCTGCTTTGCCTAAAACTCGAATCGCATGGTATACAGGGTATTGTTGGGTAAGAATAGAAAATGAAATGAGTCTTGCTAAACGATATCCTAAAAATATGGTTGATGAATGGGAAAAATTAAAAATGATTTATTTAAGAAAATCATCATGGGCAAATGGGTTTTTGTTTGGTGTCTTAAGAAAAGTTAAAAAAGGTATAAAAAAATACTTTCGGCACCTAAAATAAAAAAACAAGAAAAAGCTATAGCTGAATATTCATGGGAAGAATTTTGTAAAAAGACGGAACTGTGGCTGGAAGAAAAAAATAAAAGTATTAACGCTACTTTTTATTATTAAGAGAGTAATTAGTGAAAAGAATATGAGTAATTTTCATCCGCTGGTATCAATTGTAATCCCTGTTTATAATGGCTCAAATTATTTACAATGCGCAATAGAAAGCGCTCTCGGACAGGATTACGACAATATCGAAGTTGTTGTCGTAAATGATGGCTCAACAGATAATACTGAAGAAATAATAAAAAGCTATGGTGATAAAATAAGGTATTTTTCAAAAGAAAACGGCGGTGTTGCCACTGCTTTAAACATGGCTATACGAAACGCTAGAGGTGAATATATTTCCTGGCTGTCACATGATGATTATTATTTTCCGAATAAAGTTTCAAGACAGATTGAAGAATTGGGAAAAATTAATGATCGAGAGAAAATAATTCCTTATTGCAATGTAAAAGAAATAAACTTATTTAACAATGAAATTAACTCTAAAGTAAAGACATTCAAGTCAACAACGTTAAGTAAACTAGATAGTTTAAAAATTTTATATGTTTGCGAATTACATGGGTGTTCTTTATTAATCCCAAGAGAAGTTTTTTATTCGGTAGATTTCTTTGATTCAAACTTAAGAACTACACAAGATTATTTTTTATGGTTCAAACTTATTTTTAATGATTATTTATTTTTCTATATAGATGAATTATTATTAGCTTCACGGATTCACTCTGAGCAAGATTCAATAAAAAATATAGATATTTGTCATAAAGAAGGCCGTGAACTATGGAAATATGCTTACTCTTTGTTTCATAAAGACATAACAAAGGCATATGATCCAGACAAGGTATTCTTTAAGAATAGTGGTTTTTTGCCTACTAGTGAATCATTTATGCAAAAAATTAATATAAAATTGAAAAAAATAATCAAAATGTTTTCTTCAAAGAATAAACATGTTTTGAGGTAAAAAAATTAAAAGTAAAATTGTATTATTTTGTAAATCATATTCAGGAGATTTAGAGAGACTTTGTATTTTAAAAAAGTCTATTGATAAATTCAATTGCGACAAAATTCCATTTTATATATCATGCCCCCAGAAAGATACTTTTTTATTCAAAAAAAGGTTATGTACCGGAGCAGAATCTTATGATTTAATTTTTGTTACTGACGAAAATGTTCTAGGAATAGATAATGATTATATACAGAATTGGTACTCACAACAAATAGTAAAATTAAGTTTTTTTAAATTAGGTATTTGTGATTTTTATATCAGTATTGATTCAGATTGTTATTTCATTCAAAATTTTTTTATTTCGGACTTTCTGTATGACTTAAATACCCCATATACTCCTGTAAGTGTCTGTAGAGATAAAGATTCTTTCCTAAGTGTAATTAAACAAAAAAATTTTTTTTCCAGAGAAGGTAAGAATTACTTGTGGATAAGAATGCCAATAGTATTGTCGTCCGTTGTTCTTGGAAAATTTGAAAATTACTTACTTTCCAAAAAAATGAATTTTAATGATTTAATTAATTTAGCCCCGTCAGAGTATAATTGGTATGGTGAGTTTTTGTTTTTTTTGAAACCATTTGAAATAATACCTGTCGATGGCTTTTTTGCTGAATTTCATACTGAACGAATTTATCAAAACTCTAGACGCCGAATTGATATTCAAGATCTAATTGATAAAGGTTACCTTGGGATAGTTATGCAAAACGGTTGGGTTAAGGATAATATTTATAAACCGGCTCTATTAATACGTGCTTACAAATTATTTTATAGTATTTATGATAAGCTTCATACAAGAGATTTTTCTATATCCCAATATATAAACCATAAGATTAAATGGTTTTTTAAAAAAATAACGAATAAAATATCGAATCCATATTGCTTATTTCTGTTTATAACTCATAGAGTTAAACCAAATACAGTTTTACTTATGGAACTAAATCCATGCCACACAGAAGTGATGCCTGGTTATACAAAATATTTGCTAGATTCAGGTTTTAATGTAGATACCTTGATGATTCCAGAAATGAGTAAAGAAAAAGTTTTTTGCAAATATAAGCATAAAAATGTAAAGCATTTTAAAATTGATAGAGAGAGTATTAAGAAATTACAATTTTCAAAAAAATTAAATAAATACACTCATATATGTGTAACATCTTGGCATTTATATTATCAAAATATTGCAACCAGAAAAAACTTTCAAACTTTTCCTGAATTTTACCCAAATTTAAATACTATAAAAAGCAGATTAATTTTTGTTGTACATGAACAGGATGATTTGAGTAATTATATTACGCAATATTCTTTTATTTCACTTGCGCCCCTGGGTGGCAAATATAAACCAGTAGTAGTAAATCCTCATTATTATGGGTCAATTAAAATAACACCAAAAAATGAAAAAATAATTCACTTTATTATTGTAGGAAATTTAGAAAAAGACAGGAGAAATTATGAATTGCTTAACAGAGCTTGTGATTATTTAATTAACCTGAATATAACAAATTTTAAAATAACGGTTATTGGAAGAGGGGAAGCCATGATAAAAAATGTTTTTAAAAGTTATTTCAATTTATTAGGGCGTTGTAGTTTTCCAAAAATGTATAGTCATTTAGAACAAGCAGATTTTTTCCTCGCCTTGCTTGATCCTGACAATGAAGAACACAATGGATATCTTGAAAAAAGAACAAGCGGTTCCTTTCAGCTTTGTTATGGCTTTTTAAAACCAATTATTATTGCTGAAAAATTTATTACCAAGCCTGGTTTTGCCAATAATAATAGTATTGTTTATAGCAATAATAATGAATTTGGTCAGGCTTTAGAAAAAGCGATTAAAATGTCACAATCCGAATATAAACTTATGCAAAAAGAATTATTAAAATTATCACAGAAAATTAGTTCTGAATCAATTATTAATTTAAAAACAATATTTTACAAATTAAATAATGTGGTATAAATTCAAAAAGAAGATCTTGTTTGAAACATTGTAAAACTGTTGTGAAAAAAATTTTCGAGAAAACCTTTTGGCAAACGAATAACGTGTTTGTGGGAGAAAAGAAATAGACTCTAAGTTAAGGGAGCAATACATTGAAAAAAATACTTGTAACAGGTGGCGCAGGATTTATTGGCTCCCATCTGTGCGAAAGGCTATTAAATGAAGGTAACGATGTTATATGTCTTGATAATTATTTTACAGGTACTAAGAAAAACATAAGTCGCTTTATTGGAAATCCTTTTTTTGAACTTCTGCGGCATGATGTAACTTTCCCCCTTTATATAGAAGTTGATCAAATATATAACCTTGCTTGTCCTGCAAGTCCAATTCATTACCAGTTTGACCCGGTACAGACTACAAAAACATCTGTTCATGGGGCAATCAATATGCTTGGTCTTGCAAAAAGAACAAAGGCGAGAATCCTGCAAGCCTCTACATCGGAAGTATATGGAGACCCGGAAGTACATCCGCAGAAAGAGGATTATTGGGGAAGGGTTAATCCAATTGGAGTCAGAAGTTGTTATGATGAAGGAAAAAGATGCGCTGAAACACTTTTTTTTGATTATTACAGGCAACATAACGTAGATATAAAAGTTGTAAGAATATTTAACACCTATGGACCAAATATGCATCCGAACGATGGACGGGTTGTAAGTAATTTTATAGTGCAGGCTCTTAAGGGAGAAGATATAACAATTTACGGAGATGGGAACCAGACAAGATCTTTTTGTTATGTTGATGATCTTGTTGATGGATTAATAAAAATGATGGATACAGAAAAAGGATTTACCGGTCCTGTAAACCTTGGTAACCCAGGGGAATTTACAATGAACGAACTTGCGCAAAAAGTTTTAAAGCTAACGCAATCTAAATCTGCAATTAAATACTTCCCGTTACCACAGGATGACCCCAGACAAAGAAAACCGGATATAGAACTTGCGCAAAATAAATTAAATTGGGATCCGCATATACCGCTTGAAGAAGGGCTTGAGAAAACGATTAATTATTTTCAACAAACAATTAGAATTTAATTATTATGAAAAAAAAGCGAGTTTTTATAAGCAGTGTACAATCTGAATTTGCAGTAGAACGGCAAATGCTCTTTGACTATTTGACTTCTGATATTTTATTGGGGAAATTTTTTGAGCCGTTTATTTTTGAAAATGTACCTGCTGCAAATCATTTACCGTCAAATGTTTTTTTGAATGAACTTGAACAAAGCGACATATATTTAGGAATTTTTGGCGAAAAATATGGCTTTGGAGATAAATCAGGTATTTCACCAACTGAAAAGGAATTTGATTATGCAAGCGAAAAAAACAAGATTCGTTTTGTTTATGTAAAACGAGCAAAGCAGCGAGAAGCAAAAGAATCACTGTTGGTAAAAAAAGCCGAAAACGTGATTGTTCGCAGAGGTTTTGATACACAAGAACAGCTAAAAATAGCTGTCTATGCCTCGCTTGTGAATTATTTAATTGAAAATGAATATATTCGCACAGCGCCATTCGATGCAACACTAAACAGAGATGCTACGCTTGACGATATTGATGAAGAAAAAGTTCATAATTTTGTCGAAATTGCACAAGAAAAACGAAATTTCCCTTTTAACAAATCAAGCAATATAATAAATGTATTGACTCATTTAAATTTAATTAAAGGCGATAAAATTACCAATGCTGCCATTTTATTATTCGGAAAAAAACCGCAGCAATTTTTTATTACTTCCGAAGTGCGTTGTGCCCATTTTCACGGAATGGATAAGGTAAAACCAATACCATCGTATCAGGTTTATAAGGGCGATGTTTTTCATATGATTGAGCGAGCTGTTGATTTTGTGCTGTCGAAAATAAACCTCTATGTTGGCGACCGCAGTAAGAATATAAACGTTGAAGTAGAGTACGAAATTCCTAAACAAGTAGTTACCGAAGCAATTGTCAATGCTGTTGCGCATCGCGACTACACGAGTAACGGCAGTGTACAGGTGATGTTATTTGCCGACAGATTTGAGGTTTCAAATCCCGGAAATTTTCCAAGCGAACTAACTATAGAGCAATTATACACAGCACATCGTTCAATGCCGGCCAATCCATTGATTGCAGAAGCAATGTACTTACAAGGCACTATCGAACGAATGGGAACCGGAACAGAAGAAATGACCAAACAATGTATAGCAAAGGGACTTGGAAAGCCTGAATTTATTTCGAAACATGGTTTCCAGGTAGTGATAAGGCGAGAAGCTCAAGAAACTATAGGTGGTCAAATAGGTGGTCAAATAGGTGGTCAAATAGGTGGTCAAATAGGTGGTTTGACCAATAAACAAATGGAAACTTTAAACATAATAAAAGAAAATCCGTCTATTAGCCGTAAAATGTTGGCTGAGCAAATGAATGTAAATGAGTCTGCAATACAAAAACACTTGGACGCGTTAAAAAAGAAGGGATTCATTGAACGGGAAGGTAAAACAAGAGGGTTCTGGAAGATTAAGAAGAAAGGACAAGCCGGTGAATAATGCTCATAATTTTTCTGATAAACTAAAATTGATAAGATATAAAATAGTATCAACAGTTTTAAAAACGATTTCTAAAATAGCTCAAAAGAGTTTTCGAACATACAAAAAACTGGAAGTTGGCGAATCAAAAAACATAACGCATAATAGAAATACGCAAAATTTTGAAATTTTATAACACGGAAATTTTCTTAAAGACTTGCTAATTAATGTACATGAAAGCAAAATGTACTCGCCAAGATAAATATATAAATAGGTGAAGCCCAAAAGGTACTAACATGAAAGATGTGTATAACTTTGATATTCCAATACTTTTTCTCGTTTTTAACCGCCTTGATACTACAAAACAGGTTTTTGAAGAAATTCGCAAAGCTGCTCCGAAAAAGCTATATGTAGCATCCGATGGTCCGCGTGATAATAGAGAAGGCGAAAAGAAAAAGGTCGAAGCGGTTAGAGATTATGTTCTTAACTCTATTGATTGGAATTGTGAACTAATAACATTATTCCTGGAAAAAAATTTAGGGTGCGGAAAAGCTGTTTCGAACGCGATTACCTGGTTTTTTGAAAATGAAGAAATGGGTATTATATTGGAAGACGATTGTTTACCTAGTCAGAGCTTTTTTCCTTATTGTAAAGAACTATTGGGAAAATACAAAAATGATACACAGATTTATCACATTACTGGGTATAACCCATTAACATCTACAAAAACACCGTATAGCTATTATTTTGCGCGAAATCAACATTGCTGGGGCTGGGCAACATGGAAGCGAGCATGGAAGCATTATAATTTTGATATTACTGATCTGGAAGTTTTTATACAAACAAAAAAAATCAACAAAATTTTTAATAGAAATGCAGATAGAGATTATTGGTTAAACATATTTAAAAAAATGGAAAAACACGAAATAGATACTTGGGATTATCAGTGGACATATAGTATTTTCAACAATAACGGATTATGTATTAATCCTGCAGAGAATTTAATTACCAATATTGGTTTTGGTCCGGATGCAACACATACAATTACAAATGATCTAACTCTTAACAATAAACAAAGATTTGAAATAACAAAAATAACCCACCCTGATAAAATAATTGTTAATACTCATATAGTAAATGAAATAAATAGGAAAGTTATAGGTATAACGAAAATATTGTATTACAAAACTAAGATAAAACAGGTGTTAAAAAAAATTTTATTGAAGAAATGATGAAGAGTATGCCTTGTGGCATTTGTTTTGAAATTATGTTTGTTCACAACAAAACACATATGTTCAATGAGTAAGAAAAACAATATGTCAAATAATGCTATTTCAAAACACTGCAAAATCTGCGACGCAAGTATAGAATTTGTTTTTGATGGCTTAGTGTTGAATAAGTATAATGTAAGATACTTCAAGTGCAACTATTGTGGTTTTTTGCATACAGAAGAGCCATATTGGCTTGAAGAAGCATATGGTGATGCTATTACAAGTATTGATGTTGGTTATGTACAGAGAAACATAATTTATGGCAATCTATTGCCCCCTATATTGAATAAAATAACAAACCCTGATGGTAAATTTTTGGATTATGGTGGTGGCTATGGTTTATTTGTCAGATTGATGAGGGATAAAGGCTATGATTTTTATAGATATGATAAATACTGCAAAAATATTTTTGCACAATATTTTGATGCAAATGATATTGAAAGAGAAATAAAAGAATACGAAGGGGGATGGGGATATCCATTTGAAATGTTAACCTGTTTTGAGGTTTTTGAACATTTGTCCGAACCTTTGCGTGAAGTCGAAAATATGTTGAAGTATTCGAACACGATTCTTTTTTCTACAGAATTACAACCAGATATAAAACTAGCTTCTACAAGCGACTGGTGGTATTTTGCGCCAGAGGCAGGGCAACATATTGCGTTTTACACAGCATTAACATTAAAAATTCTTGCAAAAAAATTTGGATTAAATATATTTCATTTAAATAGTAATCTCCATCTGCTAACAGACAAAAATATAAATATTTCTGTTTTTGATAATAACAAACCAACATGGTTGCAACGTGCTTTACGCCGTTTGCATAGATGCTTTTTCAAACATGAAAATAGCAAAGAGAGAATTTCGCTGATTGAAAAGGACTTTTTATTTGCAAAATCAATGATTATGAATAAGAAGAGCAAATAAATATTCAAATAAGAAGTAAAAGTAAAATGACAAAAAAATATTTAATCACTGGTGTTTCTGGATTTGTTGCATATTATTTTCTTGAATATTTAAATTCTATTAAAGAAGATTGTGTTGTTCTTGGCATAGATATAAATTTGCCGAATTATAAAGTCAACACGTTTTCTAATATACAATTACATTTTACTAAAAATAATCTATTAGATTATTCAAGCCTGGAAACAATCATTGTTTCTTTTCAGCCAACTTATATTATACATCTAGCATCTTTAAGTAGCGTGGCAAAGAGCTGGATTGAGCCAATTACATCTTTTATTAATAACACCAATATTTTCTTAAATTTAGTCGAAATTCTCCGCAAGAATAATATTATGTGCCGTTTATTATCCATTGGATCATCAGAAGAATATGGTAATGTTTCCCTCGACAACATTCCTATTAAAGAATCTGCTCCTCTGAAGCCGCTTAGTCCATATGCTATTGCAAGAGTTTCTCAGGAAATGTTGTCACAGTGTTATGTTTCGTCATATAATGTAGATATAATTCTTACACGTTCATTTAATCATATTGGTCCTAGGCAGTCAGATATATTTGTAATACCTTCATTTATAAAGCAAATACTCATGGCAGAGCAATCTGATCGTGTTAGATTAATTACAGGAAATGTTTCGATAATTCGTGATTTTGTTGATGTTCGTGATGTTGTCAAGGCATACTATATGTTACTGCAAAGAGGTGTTTCTGGTGAAGCATATAATATTTGTTCCGGAACAGGAAGAAGTCTTAAAGAAATTATTGATATAATCTCTGACTTATTAAGCATAAAAATTGAAATTGAAACAGATGAAGCTAAAATACGCCCAAATGATAATAATATCATAATTGGAGATAATACAAAAATTGTAAAAGAAATTGGTTGGCAGCCGAAAATCTCGCTTGCCGATAGCTTACATGATATAATTGCTCATTGGAAATATGGATTAGAAAAAAATGAAAATTCTTTATGATCACCAAGTATTTGAAATTCAAAATATAGGTGGTATATCCCGTTATTTTTCCGAACTCCTCAAGCGTAACTTAGATGCAAAATTATCTTTGCGGTATACCGACAATGTTTACCTAAGAGAAGAGTGTTTCAAGCAATATAATTTACTTCCAAGAGCTGAATATAAGAAAAAAAAATTTTTGACAAAATTTAATTTTAAAGGAAAAGGGCGACTGATTAATTGCTATAATTATTTGTTTAATAAAAAGTCTAATAAAGATTTATCAAATGCGCATGTCAGAAGAAGAAATGATTATACGGTTTTTCATCCAACATATTATGATCCATATTTTTTAAAGCATCTGAAAGGGAAGCCATTTGTATTAACAGTATATGATATGATTCATGAGTGCCTCCAGAATTTTTTCCATTCTGATAAACACACTATTCCACATAAAGCAAAATTAATTTTAGCTGCTGACCAAATTATAACTATTTCTGATCATACAAAAAATGACTTAATCAAGTTTTTCCCAGAAGTACAGGAAAAAATAAATGTTGTTTATCTTGCTTCTTCTTTTCCAGAAATTGAATATATCAGTAAAAAAGAGAATTACATTTTGTTTACTGGTGCAAGGTGGGGATATAAAAACTTTGATACTTTTTCTCGAGCAGTGGCTCCCTTACTTAAAAAATATGATATGCATTTGATTTGTACTGGTGCGCTTTTTTCTGACGATGAAATGGAGTTGCTCAATAGCTTAGGTATTGCTGATAGAACAATTAGTAAATACGCCGCTTTAGATAATGAATTAATTAAATTGTATTCAAAAGCATCTGCCTTTGTTTTTCCATCGCTATATGAAGGATTTGGCATTCCTGTACTTGAAGCATTTGCTACAAATTGCCCTGCTGTTCTGTCTAACACCAGCTCTCTGCCTGAAGTTGGCGGTGATGCGGCATTATATTTTAATCCATATAGTATTGATGATATGCGCACTCAAATTGAACGAGTAATTTGTTCTCCAACTCTCCAAAATGAGTTAATTATTAAAGGAAAAAAACGAATAAAAATTTTCTCCTGGGAAAAGTGTTATCAAGAAACAATAGAAGTATATAAAAAAGCATTATGAAACAAATACGTAAATTATAGAAAGCCGCCGGAAAACCAAGATGTAAAATTAAGTTTTCTGCCGGGGAAATGGCGTATTGAAAGAGAGACTCTGTTAAATAAAAATCTTACATATAATTCCAGATGATAATGGGGATATTTCGGTGCAGGTAAAAAATAAGATACAACTTTATAGGAATATTTACAATGCCTAAACTATCAATAATAACAATCAACCTCAACAATTCCCAAGGCTTACGTAAAACCATCGAAAGTGTAGTCTCTCAAACATTCACGGATTTTGAGTATATTGTTATTGATGGCGGTTCTACTGACGGCAGTGTAGATGTTATTAGACAATATGCAGAAAAAATTACATATTGGGTAAGCGAACCTGATACGGGAATTTATAATGCAATGAATAAGGGTATACGCAAAGCGCGGGGAGAATATTGTGTATTTCTAAATAGCGGCGATTGGTTAATTTCTTCAACTACATTGCACGATGTTTTTATTGAAATAGAAAATTATATTCCTGCTGATATTTACTACAGCGACAGGGTTGATTCCGATGGTTCAGTTTTTAAATTTCCAAAACAAATGGGCATTAATTATTTATTGTATCATCCAATAAGTCATCAAAATTCATTAATCAAAAGAAAACTATTTTTAGAACATGGTTTTTATAATGAAAACTTGCGCCTGGCTTCTGATTGGGAATTTTTTGTAAAAGAATTATGGGAGCACAAAAGTACTTTTACTTATATTAAAACAAATATTTCTGTGTTTGATATTGATGGATTAGGATCACAGCATTCTGTTGAACAGAAAATGGAGAATATATCTTTCTTTCAGAATGTTTTCAAAGATTTATCGGATACTATATTAGAATATCAGGGTTACCGCAGATCGGCTTATGGAACAATTGCTGAAAAATATGGCAATACAAAATCACTAACATTTATATTAAAAGCATATAAGCACATATTTCCCAAAGCGCTCACGATTATGATAATATGTGCCAAGCTCGCGTCAAAAATAAAGAAATCATTTGCTACAATTAATAAACCTGTTTCTTTTTTGAGAGAAGCTATCTCCTCTTGTTTTGATAAATCAATTCGTATAAGGTTTACCAACTTTGGCGATATTCCGCATGATTTTTTCTTAATGCCTGTCTCCGAAGCTTTTTCTGCTAATCGAATTTCATATAAAACAGTAAAGTATTATAAGCCTCATATTCAATTTTTTTCGGTTTTTGGAAAAAAGAAAAAATTGCAAAAATCAAAAACAGCATGTAAAGTGTTTTTTAGCGGCGAAAATACCAATGTATATCCAAATGCAGAATATAAAGGAAATTGTGTAGAAAATGTATCGCTATCCATTGGATTTGATTACATCAAAGCAGATAATTATATTCGTTTCCCACTATGGTTGCTTTACTATTTTTCTCCAAACAATACAAAAGATGAAATAAAAAAAATATTGGATGCGTTTAAAAAACCATATGAAAAATCAAAGTTTTGCGCTCTTGTTGCGAGTCACGACAAATCCGGAATTAAGGCAAAAATCTATAATGATGTCTCCAAAATAGCCTATGTTAATTGCCCAGGAAGATTATTGCATAACGATAATACTTTGCATAAGCTATATAGAAACGATAAATCTGTTTATTTACAGCAGTTCAAATTTAATATTTGCCCGGAAAACTCAATAAGCCCGGGATATGTTACGGAAAAATTATTCCAATCTTTATACTCTGGCTGTATTCCAATTTATAATGGATGGAGTAAAGATCCTGAGCCGGGTATTATAAATCCTGATATAATTCTCTGGTATGACGCTTTGGATAATTCAAATAATAATTCTCTTTTAAATGAAATCAAGACACTCTATTTAGATGAAAAAAAATATAAATCTTTTATCAGTAAGTCTTTTTTTTGCGACACAGCAGTTGATAAAATTTTTATGCTGTTACAGTTATATAAAGATAAGTTAAAGCATACGGTAAGCGAATCCATGAAAAATATCAGAAACAAATATATGCAAGAGGAATGATGTGGTTGGGAAAAAATATCTTTGTGGATTTGCAGATAAAAGATTAAAAGCTTCTCTAGAAAGATTTGCTAAACAGGCAAAACAAATGAATGTGTATGATGGTGTTTATTTATATACCGAAGATGATTTGAATGAAGATTTTTACAATCATTTTAAGGACAAATTTAATTTGCGAGGATTCGGTTACTGGGTGTGGAAGCCGCAAATAATTTTACAAACTTTATCGAAAATGGATGAAAACGATTTGCTGCAATATACCGATATAGGATGCCATTTAAATAAAAATGGCACAAAAAGATTACGTGAATATTTTGAACTAGTTAGCCAATCTGAAACAGGATTACTCGCCTTTGATATGCCTTGGTTTACAGAAAAGCAATGGACAAAGGGCGATTTATTTGATTATTTTAATGTTAGAACACGAGAAGATATTTTTCCCAGCCAAATTGTTGGAACTGTAATGTTCATAAAAAAATGTCCTCAAAGTATTGAAATAATAAATAAATATTTGAAAGTATTTTATGATGACTTTTCACTTGTCGATGACTCCGCTTCAAAAAGTGACAATTTTCCTGAATTCCAAAAACATCGGCATGACCAGAGTGTGTGGTCAATATTGGCAAAATTAAATAAAGTACCGTGTATTTCGCATGACGAGCAATACTCTTTAGATTGGGAATCATTAAAAGAATATCCTATATGGGCAAAAAGGGATAAGAAATGGAAGTTATTGGCAAGAATAAAGAGAAAAATAAAAAAAATATTTAAAAGCTGATCTGATAAAGGAAATGAGCAATGCCGTTCTTTTCAATCATAACTCCTGTTTACAATACTGAAAAATATTTAAATGAGTGTATTCAAAGTGTTTTGTCGCAAACGTTTGCAGATTATGAATGTGTTTTGGTAGATGATGGTTCTCCGGACAACTGCCCTGCGATTTGCGATGAATATGCAAAAAAAGATAAAAGAATTAAAGTTATTCACAAGGAAAACAGCGGTCCGAGCGATGCACGAAATACAGGAATTTTGCAGGCGACCGGGGGATATGTTGTTTTGCTGGACAGCGATGACAAGTTCGCAGATAATAATACTCTTCAAAATTTATTTGATGTTATTCAAGAATATAAAACCGATGTTATTGTAAATGTAAATTGGTTTAGGTTTACCGATAACGGGAAAATAAAAAAAATTAAAAAATACAATAAAAAAATTGTTTTTGGTTTACCCAAAGAAATTGTAAGAGGTTTTGAAAAGTCAGAGTGCTGTCTTGCCCTGTGTTGGTTTGTTACCAACAGGGAATATTTAATAAAAAATAAATTGTTTTTCAAGAAAGGAATTCTGCACGAAGATGACCATTGGGTTCCACGGGTTTTATTTACAACACAGCAAAAAATAGCAGTAAATCATTCGCCGTTTTATGCTTACAGGGTAGGCAGAGAAGGCTCGACTATGGCAAAAATTTCGCCCAAAAGAGTGCTTAGTTTGCTTGAAATTGTGGATGACTTAATTGAGTGGTCGAAAGACGAAAAAACTTATACAAAAGAAGGTCGTGGTTTTATGTTAAAAAAAGCAGCAGAATTGTGTTATGAGGGAATTTATATATCACCAGAGATTAAGCATCAAGATAAAAATCTGTATCAAGATGTTTATAAAAAATTTCGTGAAAAATTGAAAACATTGCCCAAATATACAAGCAAAAAAAAGTACATAGCAATAATGCTTTTTGGTGCTGCTAATGCCAGAAGATTACAAAAAATGTATCTTGCTGTAAAAAAGCGATTTATTAAATCTGCCCGAGATTAATTTGATGAAATAGTGTTAAAGAAAATATAATAAAACCGATGCGAATACCTGAAAAAGAATCTGACACAATAGAATTTAAGTCTTCGTTCAACAAAGAAGTTATTGAAACTATTATCGCTTTTTCCAATTCCAGGGGCGGCAAGATTTATCTTGGTATTAATAATAAAAAAGAAGTTGTTGGCATACAGCTTGCTAATGAAAGCATTCAAAGTTGGATCAATGAAATCAAACAAAGTACTCAGCCTGCAATTTTTCCGGATTTTAATGTTATTGAAATTGATAGCAAAACTGTTGTAGAAATAAATGTAAGCGAATTTCCAGTAAAGCCAGTGTCTTATAAAAACAAGTATTTTATAAGAAAGCAAAATTCAAACCATATTTTGTCTATTGATGAAATTACTGAATTGAGGCTTATCAGCTTGAGTTATTCTTTTGACTCTTTTCCCGTAGAAACCAAGTTTGAGGAATTAGATGACAGGGCAATATCTCTCTTTTCGAAACGCTTGCTTGAATCCGGAAGACTTCTTTTGGGCAGTAATATTAAAGACGATTTTTTAAAACTCGGATTAGTTGTAAATGAAAAGTTAACCCGTGCAGCGCAGCTTCTTTTTGGAACGCATTTTACAGGAATTCACATTGGTAGATTTAAGACCAGAGAGACGATTATTGATGATCTTTTAATTCGAAGCCCTTTGGTCTTAGCAGTAGAAGAAGCAATGATTTTTGTTAAAAGAAATATTAGGTTGGGATATGAATTTACAGGAGAACTTAAACGAAAAGAAATATGGCAATTTCCATTACAGGCAATACGAGAGTCGCTGCTTAATGCTATTGTTCATAAAGACTATTCAAATCCGACAGACGTAATTATTAAGATTTTTGATGACCGCATAGAAATTTCCAATCCAGGGCGATTGCTTAATGGGCTAACGATTAATGATCTGAGAGAAAATGTTTATAAAGCAAGACATAGAAATAAATTGCTAACTGAAGTTTTTTACTTAATGGGTGATATTGAAAAATATGGAACAGGTTTTATTCGGATTAGAGATTGGTTAAAAGATTATCCGCATCTCTCTCTTGGTATTACAGAGGATCCAATGATTTTTAGTGTTGAGTATTTTGAGAAAAATCAGCAAGTCACCCCGCAAGTCACCCCGCAAGTCACCCCGCAAGTCACCCCGCAAGTCCGTGAGTTGTTAAAAATGCTGGATGGAGAAAGGGATAGGGCAGAAATACAGGCATATCTAAAGCTAAGTGACAGAGAAAATTTCAGACAGAACTATATTCAGCCCGCATTAAAACTTAGTTTAATTGAAATGACTATTCCTGGCAAGCCCAACAGCCGCTTGCAAAAATATTGCTTGACTGAGGAAGGGCAAAGAGTTAAAAAAATGTTGGCAGAATAACGTGCTAAAAAAAATAACAATAATAGTACCGGATATAACATTTCCCGCAGGGACTGAGCGCGCTGTAACAAATTTAGCAAACATCCTGGCAGATTCAAACAAATATGAAGTTTCTGTATTGAGTGTAAAAACTTCTCATGGAAATCCTGCTTATAAAACTACTGAAAAAATTAAAATATTGCATGGAAATTGCTGTTCAAAGAATAAAATAAAAAGATTAGTACAATATTTTTCTTCTATAAGAAAAAATTGTAAAAACGAAGATATTGTTATCGGAACACTTGCTGCGAATAATTTTCCCATGCTGTTTTTAGGAAAAAATTGCATAAAAATTGCAGCAGAGCATACAATTTATTACGGGCTTAGTTTTTTTACAAGAATAAGAAGGCGCTTGTTTTATCCGCGGCTAGATGCAGTGGTTGTGCTTGCTTCCGGTGATTTGAAAAATTATTCCTGGCATAAAAGAGCAGTTGTTATAGCAAACAGCTTGTCTTTTGTTCCTGAAAAAAGAACAACAACAGAAAACAAAATAATAGTGTCTGTTGGACGGCTTTCTTTTGAAAAGGGCTTTGAGCGACTTATAGAGGCGATTTCATTAATAAAGGAAAAATGTTTAGATTGGCAGGTTAGAATTATTGGAGCCGGAAGAGAACAAGATAAGCTCCAAAAACAAATAATAAATTATGGGTTGGAAAATATAGTAAAAATTTTACCCCGAACAGATAAAATGGAAGAAGAATATTGTCAGGCAGGTATTTGCGTAGTGAGTTCGAGGCGTGAAAGTTTCGGATTAGTTTTGCTTGAAGCAAAGTCCTGCGGCGTGCCAACAGTTTCATTTGATTGCCCCGAAGGACCTGCGGATATTATTCGCAATGGAATTGATGGGATATTAGTAGAAAATGGAAATGTTAAAGCGTTAGCAGAAGCTATTTTAAAGCTTGTTGAAAATCTGAATTTAAGAAAGCAATTTGGAACCGCAGCGCAAAGCGATATTGATAGATTTAAGCCGGAGTTTGTAGGTAAGATGTGGTTTAATTTATTTGATGAATTGTTGACAGAAAAGACCAAGTAAGTAAAATAAGGAGAAATAACGATAGATGAAACTTTTAATTGCCATCCCCACTTATAATGAAGCAGAAAATATAGAAGCTATTTTAAAAGCTACTTTTGATGTTGTTCCTCAAGAAGTCGAAATTCTTGTAGCGGATGATAATTCTCCTGATGGAACTGCAAAAATAGTAGAACAGCTTATTTCTTCTTATTCTGGCAGACTACATATCTTAAATCGTCCAAAAAAAGAAGGCTTGGCAGCTGCATATCTTGCTGCATTTGAATGGGGTTTGTCCCGCCATTATGAAGCTTTTCTTGAAATGGATGCAGATTTTTCCCATAATCCCAAATACATTCCTAAAATGCTTTCGGAACTTAACACGCATGATGTTGTTATTGGTTCCAGAAACATAAAAGGCGGTGGTGTTGAGGGGTGGACAATGCTTAGAAACATAGTCTCAAAAGGCGGATCGCTATATTCCCGCATGATTTTTGGCTGCCCCATTAAAGATTTGACCGGCGGTTTTAATATGTTGACGAGAAGGGCGCTGGAAAAAATTGGTCTGGAAAACATTATTTCAAAGGGTTATTCTTTTCAAATTGAATTAAAGTACAGAGCCTGGGCTGCAGGTTGCTCTGTTAAGGAAGTTCCTATCCTGTTTACAGATAGAACACTAGGGGCTTCAAAAATGTCGAAAAATATTTTTCTGGAAGCGTTTATTAATGTTTGGAGAATAAAACGCAGCGTAGGTCGTGATACTGGTGTTGATCAATTTATCAAATTTGCTGTAACCGGCGGGCTTGGAACATTAACTAATCTGATCATTTTCTTTTTCTGTGTCGATATTTTCGGGCTGCCAGTGATTCAAATTAGCACTATTTGTTTTTTGATTGCTGTTACTCAAAACTATATTATCAATCACAAGTGGTCGTTTAAGCGCGATACAGCAGAAAAAACATTATCTCCCAAAAAGTGGATTGAATTTATTGCAATTTCACTTCTCGGGCTAGCAGTAAATCTTCTTGTCTTGAAAGCACTATTGTCTAATTTTGAGTTTCCTTATAAAGTAATTGCCCAGGCAGGCGGTATTGCAGCAGGAATGACAGTTAACTTTATTATGGCAAAATGGTATGTATTCAGGAGAGTATAATGCTTGAAGCAGTAAGCACCGAAGATAAAACTCTTTACTCTGGCAAGACTCGTTTTCGACTAATGGCAGTTTTGTTTTTTCTAGTTTTATGCGATTTATTTTGCCTTGTTTTCTTTCGTACAAATTTAATTAAAATACCTGCTCTTTATATTTTTACAGCCTGCATAATGTATTTAATAATTCTGTATAAAAACAGTATAAACAAATATGAAGTTGGTATATTTTCTTTTCTTTTTGTACAACTGCTTGCAATGGCGCCGAAATTCGATAATTTGAATTCACTTGTTGCAAATTCTTTTCTTTTATCATATCGTTATGGAGTTTCATCAAGGGGTTTTTTAGGAACTGTAGTAGATTTTCTCTCAAACGGGGAGTTTATCTCAAAATATTTTGTGTGGCACTTTATTTTTTGCTCAACTGTGTTTCTAATTTTTTTGATTTCTGTTTACTTGGGCTATCTTATCAAAAATAGCAAAGATGATATAAAACCTTTTGTGTTATTTTTATCCTTGTTGCTGCTAACATGTTTTGCTTCTCCTTCGACATATCTTACCGCGCAAAATTTCGGCAGATCTGAGATGTATGCATTGATTTATATGCTGCTTTTAGTAGCAGTTATTGACAACCAATACCTTAAGTGGTTTATACCGCTTCTTGCTTTGTTTACAATATCAACACATCTTATTTTGGTATTTTTTTATATCCCTTTTATTTTTATCTTGCTGTTTTACAAGTTGCCCGAAAAAAAATCATATATAGCCCTGTTTTTTGTTAGCTTTGTGGTTGTTGTCTCAAGCTTTATTTTGTACCTCTTGTTTGCCAAGCAGACTTTTGTGTTTCCGGATGCTGTTGCTTTTCTGGAGTATTTAAAAACAAAAACAGATATTGAGTTTTTGCTATTCGATATACATATGATATTTTTTGCAGAGTTTCATGAACATTTGCTTGGCTGGAAGGACAGAGTGTCTTTGATGTTTAAAGGAAATCTAAGTGTGCTTATTAACTTGCCTTTAATTGTATTGTTTGCATACTTTTGGATAAGTTGTTTTTTACAAGAAAAGCAGCGATACATGAAAATCTTTTTTGTTCTTCCTGTTTTACTTTTTATTTATCATATACCGGTTTTTTTCCTATTTTATGATTTTGCCAGATGGATGGTAATGATTATCTTGATTCAGTTTGTGTTGATTTTTTATTTAATCTATGTAAAGAACAATACAGTATTAATTGTAGCAGGTAGAATGGTTCCTATTATTAATAAAAACTGGTGGTATATAATAGTTGCATGTGCCATAATGCTATTTCTTGGACCTGTTCTAATAAAAGGGCCTTCTCACAGGATTATGCATATCGCAGAAGGTTTTTTAGACTTGTTAAAGTTTGTTTTTTAAATTTTAATTATCAGAGAAAAATATGATGCTTAAAGCAGTAAGTAACGAAGATAAAACTCTTTATTCTAATAAAACTCGTTTTCGACTAATGGTTGTTTTATTTTTTTTGGTTTTTTGCGATTTATTTTGCCTTGTTTTCTTTCGCACAAATTTAATCAAAATACCTGCTCTTTATATATTTACAGCTTGCATAATGTATTTAGTAATCCTGTATAAGAATAGTATAAACAAATATGAAGTTGGTATATTTTCCTTTCTTTTTATACAACTACTTGCACTGGCGCCTAAAATCGATAATTTGTGCTCTCTTACTGCAAGTACTTTTCTTTTGTCATATCGTTATGGAGTTTCATCAAGGGGTTTTTTAGGAACTGTAGTAGATTTTCTCTCAAACGGGGAGTTTATTTCAAGATACTTTGTATGGCACTTTATTTTCTGCTCTTTGATACTTATGATATTTTTGATTTCTGTCTACCTAGGCTATTTTATTAAAAGCAATAAAGACAATATAAAACCTTTTGTGTTGTTTTTATCCTTGCTGTTGCTAACATGTTTTGCTTCTCCTGCTGCATATTTTACTCCAAATAATTTTGGCAGGTCTGAAATATACGCATTGCTTTTTATGTTGATTTTGGTAGCAATTATTGATAACCAATACTTAAAGTGGCTTATTCCGGTTTTTGCCTTGTTTACCATATCAATACATCTTATTCTGGTGTTTTTTTATATCCCATTTATTTTTATATTGTTATTTTACAAGTTACCTGAAAAAAAATCATATATCGCCCTGTTTTTTGTTAGTTTTGTCGTTGTTGTCTCAAGCTTTATTTCGTACCTTTTGTTTGCCAAACAGACTTTTATGTTTCCGGATGCTGCTGCTTTTGTAGAATATATAAAAACAAAAACAGATCTTAACTATGCATACGAATTTATACACATGATATTCTTCGCAGGATTTGGAGATCATTTATCAGATTGGCGAGGTTTGATGGCAGGTTGGGGTTTCTTGAAATTCTCGGGAACAATAAGTGTGCTTATTAACTTGCCTTTAATTGTATTGTTTGCATACTTCTGGATATGTTGCTTTCGCGTTGAACAAAAACGATATATGAAATTATTTTTCACTCTTCCTGTTTTACTTTTTGTTTATCATATTCCGGTTTTTTTCATGTTTTTTGATTTTGGCAGATGGATGATAATGATTATCCTGATCCAGTTTATGTTGATTTTCTATTTGATCTATGTAAAAAACAATACTGTACTAACTGTAGTTGCCAAGATGGCTCCTGTTATTAATAGAAATAAGTGGTATATAATAGTTGCGTGTGCTACGATGCTATTTCTTGGACCTGTTGCAGCAATACGGCCTTCAGACAGAGTTAATCATATCATTTTGGGATTTTTAGACCTATTAAAATTTGGGTTTTAGGCTTTCGGGCAGAAGTAGAATATTAGAGTTTTTGTGTCCTACGCGTTGATAATTTTTTAAATATTTAGTTTACTTATACAGGAGATAATACGTTTTATATGATATCTTTACCTTTTCTTTACATTGATCCCGGAACAGGGAGCGCTATTTTTTCCATACTTATTGGCATAGCAGCCGCGGTTTATTTTACATTTCAGGCTATGTATATAAAGATAAAATCCTTTTTTACAGGCGGCAGGGCAAAACACGGATCAAAAAACAAGTTTGTTATTTATGCAGAAGACAAGCGTTATTGGACGCTCTTTAAGCCTGTTGTGGAAGAATTTGAAAGCCGAGGAATAGACCTTCTCTATTTAACCGCATCCAAAGACGACCCTGTTTTTGATGCCGGGTTTAAGCATGTAAAGGCTGAGTGCCTGGGCGGGGGCAACAAAGCTTTTGCGAGGCTCAATTTTCTTTCTGCTGATTTTGTTCTTGCAACGACGCCGGGGCTTGATGTGTATCAGTGGAAGCGCTCTAAAATGGTTAAACATTACAGCCACCTTTTTCATACTCCTTCGGAATTTGCACAATGTGAATTATTTGGCATGGATTATTTTGATTCGCTTTTGGTAAATGGGCGGGATTATCAGGAAGAACACATTCGAAAACTTGAGAAAGTGCGCAATTTGCCGGAAAAACAAATTGTTACCGTAGGCTGCTCTTATTTGGATGAATTTGTTAAAAAAATTGAACAGATTCCCGCAGAAGAAAATAGCATTTTTACAGTTCTGGTTTCGCCATCCTGGAGCGAAGTTGCTTTGCTTTCCAGATTTGGGGAGAAACTGCTGGACCCATTAGTGGCAACAGGGTGGCGGATTATCGTGAGACCTCATCCGCAATCATTGCTTGTCGAAAAAGAGATAATAGACCGCCTTTCTTCGCGTTATGCCAGCAATGCGAATTTGGAGTGGGACTTTGAACGTGATAATATATATTCACTTAAAAAGGCAGATGTTATGATTTCTGATTTTTCAGGCATAATATTGGATTATATGTTTTTACGAAATAAGCCGGTTTTTTATGTATCTGAAAAACTTGACTGGCGATCTCGTGATGCGTTTCAGATTTATGAGGATCAGGAAGAAATATGGACTTTTCGCAACTTGAAAAAAACCGGTATAGAGTTAAAGCCGGATTTGTTGAATGACTTGCCGAGCCAGATCTCAAAGGTTTCTGAAAGTAACGCTATGGAATCAGCCATAAAAGAAGTCAAGACACAGGCATGGCAATATCCTGGCGAAGCAGGAAAGCGGGTGGCTAATTTTATGATCGAGACAGTGGAAGGATTGACGGTGCAAAATGCTTAAATTTTCGACCAAAGCAAATACTTTAAATGCGATGGCCTCTTGTGTTACAAAAAGCAAAATACTGCCGCAAGTTACATTTACAACAGGCGAGCTGCTTGCTAACCCAAACGCAATAAAAGAGCGCGTGTTCGCAGAGTTGTCTGGCGCGATCGGAAATTCCGGTGCGTTGATTGTGCGCTCTTCTGCTCTTAATGAAGATAGTGAAAATGAGTCTCTTGCAGGGCATTTTCTTTCGATCTTGAATGTTGCTCCTGCCGACGTAATAGATGCGGCAAAAAAAGTGTGTGGTTCTTATAAAGATAACAACCCGGGGAATCAGATTTTAGTGCAACCCATGCTGCAAAATATTGCTATGTCCGGGGTGTTGTTTACTGTAGACCCCAACACAGGCGGGAATTATTTCGTTATTAACTATGACAGCAGCAGCGGCTCTTCGGAGTCTATAACTTCCGGACAAATGGCAGACTCGTCTACCTGTTATATATTCCACGGGAAACGCTGTGGGGACAGCCGCCTGGACTCTCTTGCAGAGGCTGCCGGGGAATTGATGCAGCTCTTTGGTAAAAATAATATTGATATTGAATTTGCATTTACACAAGACGGCACTTTATATATTTTACAGGCGCGCCCGTTGGTTTTGAAGCAAGAGATTGCGGGTATTGAAAAGCAGGGCGAAGCTTTGGCGCGCGCCCACAGCTTTATAAGCATAGGCATGGGAAAGCATCCTTATGCTCAGGGAAGCCGGGCTATTTACGGCGTTATGCCTGACTGGAACCCGGCAGAGATGATTGGCATCCGCCCCAAGCCGCTGGCTTCATCATTATACCGCAGGCTTATAACTGATGGTACATGGGCGTATCAGCGCAATGAATACGGCTATAAAAACCTTCGCAGCTTTCCGCTTATGGTTGAATTTTGCGGGCTGCCCTACATCGATGTCAGGATTAGTTTTAATTCGTTTATCCCAAAAGATATAGATGACAAGCTAAGCGAAAAACTTGCAAATTATTATCTGGATAGTCTTGCGAGCGACCCGGACAAGCACGACAAAGTGGAGTTCGAGATTGTTTTTTCTTGCAACACTTTTGATTTGCCTCAGCGGCTCAAGATTTTATCTGCACATGGCTTTACTCAGGCGGATATCGATACTTTGCGAAATTCGTTGTGCGGTCTAACAAACAATATAATAAATGTAAGTACTGGTTTGTGGATTATTGACACCGAAAAAATAGATATTTTGGACAAGAGGCGGGAAATAATTATTTCCAGTGATATGGATGATATATCCAAAATATATTGGTTAATGGCGGACTGTACGCGCTACGGAACCCTGCCATTTGCAGGGCTTGCCCGGGCAGGATTTATAGCAGTGCAGCTTTTAAAGTCGCTTGTTGCTATTGGTATTTTGTCGGAGCGGGATTACCAAAATTATATGGGAAGTCTTAAAACCATAAGCTCCGAGATGTCTGCGGACTGGCAGGAACTTTCGCAGGCTGCTTTTCTTCGCAAATACGGACACTTGCGCCCCGGAACTTACGATATTACTTCCAAGCGCTACGACATGGCGCCGGAAATGTATCTTGGCGGGCAAAATATTGATATGCCAGACCAGGAGCGGGAACCTTTTATGCTTTCTCTGGAGCAATATGCTGCGATTCAAAGCGAAATGAAAAACCAGGGACTGCAGGGCGATGTATTGGCTCTTTTTAAATTTCTAAAAGCAGGTATTGAAGGAAGAGAATATTCCAAATTTGTATTTACCAAAAGCCTTTCTCATGTATTGGAATTGCTGGCAAAGTTAGGCGAATCATATGGATTTAGCCGCGAAGATATGGCATACCTTGATTATTTTTTGATAGACAAGCTCTATTCTTCCTCCTCGGACATGAAAACCGCGCTTGCTGATTCCATTACAGAAGGAAAAAGACGTTATGCGGAAACACTGAGTTTAACCATGCCGCCGGTGATCCTGAATCCCGATGACATTTATGCTTTTCATATGCCGACTAGCATACCTAATTATATTACACTTGGCGAGACTGCTGGCGAAGTTTGTGCAGAAGGGCTTTGCAGGGATAATATTTCGGGGAAAATATTGCTAATAAGAGCAGCTGACCCTGGTTTCGACTGGATTTTTTCCTGCAAGATACTTGGTTTTATTACTGCATATGGCGGCGCGAATTCGCATATGGCTATAAGGGCAGGGGAGCTGGGCATTCCTGCTGCAATCGGCGTAGGCGAAAAGGTTTTCGACAGACTATCCTCTGCTAAAAGGCTGCGGATAGACTGCGCGAACAGAAAAATAGAAGTTCTTAAATGAAACGCGTACTTATAAGCCAGCGAGTAGATGTGATTACCAGCTATCAGGAGCGCCGGGATGCTCTTGACCAAAGGTGGGCAGAGTTTTTGTGGGAGGCCGGCTGCATTGGAATGCCTGTTTTTAATCATGAACCCATGCTTGCGAAAATGCTTGAGTCCATGCAGCCGGATGGTATTCTGCTAAGCGGAGGTAACACTCCTGAGGCTTACGGAGGCTCTGCCCCGGAACGCGATACCATCGACGAGTTTTTGATTTCGTATGCCATAAAGAAAAATGTGCCGTTACTGGGTGTGTGTCGGGGTACTCAATCCATTGCCCTCTATTTTGGTGGGACCTTGCGCAAAATTGAAGGGCATGTGGCTATACGGCATAATCTGGATATAAAACGCAACGTTAACAGCTATCACAACTTTGCGCCGGATGTAATACCCGAAGACTTGCTGGTGCTTGCCATCTCCGCAGATGGCGAAGTTGAATATATTAAGCACAGAGAGCTGCCCATAGCAGGGATAATGTGGCATCCGGAGCGGGAAGCGCCCTTTGCGATGGAAGATATTGAGCTTGTTCGCGGCTTGTTTGCCGCTGGAGTACAGGGAGAATCTTAATGAAAGCGATAATACTTGCTGCTGGCAGAGGCAGCAGAATGAAGGAAGGAACCGCAAACCTTCCCAAGTGCATGATGAAACTATGGGGCAAAACACTTTTGGACCACTGCCTCGAAAGTTTGCAGAAAGCAGGTTTTGCTCTTGGCGACATAGGCATTGTTACCGGCTACAAAAGTGAAGCTATTCAGGCGCATGGTGTGCATTATTTCCACAATGCGGAATGGGAAACAACAAATATGTTTGTTTCTCTTACCAAAGCAGCGGAGTGGCTGCATCGCGAGCCTTGTGTAATAAGTTATTCAGATATTGTTTTCTCTCCGGCAGCAGTAAAAAAACTAATGCAATCAGACCAGGAGTTTTCCATAACATACTATACCGGGTTTTGGGATTTGTGGAGCAAACGTTTTGATGACCCGTTGAACGATTTGGAAACATTCAAGATGCAGAATAAGAGACTTTTTGAGATAGGTAAAAAGCCATCTGTTAAAGAAGAGGTTCAGGGTCAATATATGGGGCTGTTAAAATTTGAGCCATCAGGATGGAAAAAAATAGAGCAAGCCATTAAGTTACCTATGCCTAAGTCTGTTGAAAAACTGGATATGACAACTCTTTTACAACATCTGATAACTTTAGGAAACTATATTGAGACAATCGAAACAACAGAACAGTGGTTTGAATGTGATAACCAAAATGATATTGATGTATATGAAAAATTTTATATAAGGGATTTTTGATGCTTACTTTTCTTTATACTCTTGTTATATTTCCAGTTGAACAAATAATACAACTTTCTCATGTTTTTGTTTTTCATATTTTGCGAAACCACGGCTTTTCCATTATTGCTATAAGTATAATAGTAAGTACTCTTATCCTACCGCTTTCACTTATGGCAGAAAAACAACAGCAGGCAGAGCGTGAAAAGCAGAAACAAATGAAGGGGATGCGGGACAACATAAAAGCTGTTTTTAAGGGCGATAAACGGTTTATGATGTTGTCAACTTTGTATCGGCAGAATAATTATCATCCTGTATATGCCCTGCGAAGCAGTCTTGAGCTATTTATTCAAATTCCATTTTTTATTGCTGCTTGGCATTTTCTAAGTAATTTGGGAAGACTGAATGGAACTGCTTTTTGGTTTATCAATGATTTAAGCGCTCCTGACGGGTTTTTATGGGGGGGTATAAATCTCCTTCCAATTTTAATGATACTTATAAATGTTATTTCGGGAGCAATATATACAAATGGTTTAGCAATAAAAGACAAAGTACAAGTTTATAGCATATCAATAATTTTCTTTATTTTACTTTATAATTCTCCTGCTGCTTTGGTATTGTACTGGACGTGCAATAACATCTACAATTTGATTAAAAATATATTGTTAAAAACAAAAAATGCAAAACAAATAATAAGTGTATTGATTTTGCTGTTTGGTGTAAGCTTGGTTGTTTGGCAAATGTTTTTCCGCAGAGACTCAATAGATAGGCCTCTTTTAGAACTTTTTTTTGTTATTGTGTTTCTTGCAATGTTTTTACTGATACCTGTTTGGAAAAAAATCTGGAGAATTATAAAAAGAAAAATAGATATAAAAAATACAGCGCTTGAGTTGCCAGGAAAGACCTTCTTTTTATCTTTAATGGGTCTGTTTTTGTTAATCGGGCTTGTAATCCCTTCGGGTCTCATAGCTTCCAATGTTGAGCAATTTTCATTTTTGCAGCCGTTTTCCTCTCCACTTCCTTATATAGGCATAATTCTTACCCAGTCACTTGGTATTTTACTTTGGTTACTTTGTATTTATTTTTTATTTGATAGACGGGCAAAAATATTGTTAGCAATTATTTTAACATTCACTTTAGGGGTATTTTTGATAAATGCATTCGTATTTATCGGAAACTATGGCGCTATGACGCCAGACTTGCATTTTCTTAATTTTAGAGAGAGCCCCAGCAACCAGAAGATAATAAATATTATTGCTATGCTAATTGTCTGTGTAGCAATGTTACTGCTTTTGATGTGGAAGAGAAAAAAGGTGTTGTTGTCCATACAAAGTATTGTGGTTATTGCTTTGTTATGTTTAGGAGTAGTAAATATTGTTAATATCAAAATTGAATACCAGGCTATACAAGGGTCTCAAGATAAAGAGAGAGGATCTTCTTTTACACTTGGGAAAGAATATACATTTAGCAGGACTGGAAAAAATGTTTTGCTCATTGTTCTGGACAGCGCTGTGTCCTTCTATGTACCTTATATCTTTGAAGAAAAACCGGAATTACGTAATTCTTTTAAGGGGTTTACATTTTTTCCAAATACAGTAACACATGGTCCATCTACTATTCAGGGGATGCCGGGTATTTTTGGCGGTTATTATTATACTCCGCTTGAAATACAAAAACGCACTGATGAGTTCTGGGTGGATAAATTTCTTGAATCATATCAGGTTTTACCTAGAATTATGGCAGAAGCTGGTTTTAAGGTAGCTGTATATAATCAGCAATGGATGGATTTTTCGCTTTATAATAGGTTTGATAATATAAGGGCCGGAAGGAATCTTGAGCGTTTTACTAGTTATTATCTGAGCCGCAATAGGGATTTTAATTTCAAAGACTATTATAGAATACTTTATGATAAACTAATACGTTTTTCCTTCTTTAGAGTTTCTCCTTTAATATTGCATAAATTAATATATGATAGAGGCAGATTTCTTTCAGGGTTTGATACACTTCTGGATTCTGCGAATTATTCTCATGCCACAATAAATAATTTTGCCGCCCTTTATGTTCTTCCTTATATTACTGAAATAACAGATGAAAATATAAATAGCGCTGTTATGTTTATTAACAAACTGCCGCATTCTCCGGCTTTTTTTGAAGCGCCATATTATATCCCGGTAAATACTATTACCAATAAAGGAGCAGGTCCATTTGCTCATGAAAAGCATTACCATGTTAATATAGCGTCTTTTATATTGCTTGCAAGGTGGTTTGATTTTTTGAAAGAAAACGGTGTTTATGATAACACCAGGATTATTATTGTATCTGACCATGGAGGTCGCGGCGCCAACAGCCGATTTTCTGGCAATATTGTCCTGCCTAATGGAATGCCTCTAGAAGATTATAATGTATTATTGATGCTAAAAGACTTTTATGATGACTTTGATTTAAGAACAGATAATACTTTTATGACAAATGCGGATGTTCCGCATCTATTAACAGAAGGACTTATTCAGGATTTGATAAATCCGTTTACAGGCAAAGAACTTATTAAGCAGAAATGTGGCGGCGTTTTTGTCAGCGGTTCAATTACTTGGAATCCAAGGCACCAGCGCGGTAATCGCCTTAATATTGGATCAGATGAATGGATGCATGTCCACACCAATATTTTTGATCCTGCTAATTGGAGTATGGTAAATGTTGAATATTAAGAGCTTTTTCCAAGGGATTTTTTATGCTTAATTTTCTCTACAGTCTGATAATATTCCCCGTCGAGCAAATAATAGAAGCATGCTATGTACTTTTTTTTCGTATTTTTAGAAATCATGGATTTTCGATTATCGGCGTAAGTGTTGCAATAAGTTTTATTCTTCTGCCGCTTTATCTGCTGGCTGAAAAACAGCAGCGGGCAGAGCGAGAAAAACAAAAGCAAATGAAGGGAATGAAGGACAATATAAAAGCTGTTTTTAAAGGCGATAAACAATATATGATGCTGTCGGCTTTATACCGGCAGCATAATTATCATCCTATACATGCCCTGTGTAACAGCTTTAGTCTATTTATCCAAATCCCATTTTTTATAGCTGCCTGGCATTTTCTAAGCAATCTAGAATTATTAACCGGGCAACCTTTTTTGTTTATAAATGACTTAAGTGCTCCGGATAGGTTTCTTTGGGGTATAAATCTTCTTCCTATTTTGATGGTACTTATCAATGTTGTTTCTGGAGCAATATATACTAAGGGGTTTCCTCGCGGAGATAAGATTCAAGTATACGGTATTGCCGTAATATTTCTAGCTTTGCTCTATAACTCTCCATCTGGCATGGTACTTTATTGGATATGCAATAATTTATTTTCGCTTGCGAAGAATTTTATTCAAAAAACAAAATTTTCAAAGCAGCTAATACCGATTTTGGTTTCGGTTTTTGTTTTGCTTTTAAATATTTTCTTGTTGTTTTTTCACAGGGGCTGGATAGGAATACGCATTAATCTTGCTCTTGTTCTTACATGTATTCCTTTTTTCTTGTTCTTGTGCCCGCTGATTATTAAAAAAGTTAAAGGATTAATACTTCGTACACGTCTTTTCGCTCAGTTATGCGCAAGCTATAATAAAGAGCCTGCCAAAGAGACTGGCATATTTTTATTGTCAACAGCTATTTTATTTTTACTTGCGGGAGTGGTAATTCCTTCTTCATTAATTTCATCATTTACTCTTGGATTTATTGAAACTTTTGGAAGCCCTTTTTCTTTTATGCTTAATACGGCATTGTCATCTCTTGGGATTTTCTTTGTAGCGCCGCTTTGTATTTATTGGATGTTATCTAAAAGCACAAAAATGGCAAAAGCAATGGCTGTGTTTGCAGTTATTGCCTTGGTTAACACCTTTGTTTTTTCCGGGAACTACGGTCATTTGACATTGTCGTTTTACTTTTCTGATGGCGTTAGTTCGGGCAAAGTATTGATTTTATTGAACTTGCTCGTTATAACAATTATCGCTATTTTTATACCATTACTTATTCAGCGGTTTAGAAAAATAATGGTATCTGTCTTAACAGTTGCGGTTTGTGCATGTGTGTTATTAGGCGCAATAAATGTTGCTAAAGTATATCGGGAATCTAAATCATTTCAAGTGCAATTTGCGAAAACAGAGAAAAGGAGCGGAGGAATAGATGAGCCGGTTTTTCGATTTTCAAAAACAGGGAGAAATGTTTTGGTTTTAGTGCTTGATAGAGCAGTAAGCGGATTTGTTCCTTATATTTTTGATGAAAAACCACACTTGCATTATTCTTTTAGTGGTTTTACATGGTATAAAAATAGTGTTGCTTTCGGACCATTCACTATTTTTGGGATGCCTGCTTTACTTGGCGGGTATGAATATACACCGCTTGAAATGCAGCGCAGAAAAGATGTTTCGCTAAGAGACAAACAAATCGAAGCGAGTTTCTTGTTGCCCAGAATTTTTCTTGATCATGAATTTAATGTAACGCTGGTTAATCCGCATTTTCGTATAGAAGGTGTAGACACAAGTACTTTTAATAACTCGCATAAACTAAATATAACAAGCATTGAGAGAAAATATGACGATCTGTGGCTATCGAATAATGAAAATTTTACTAAGGCAGAAAATGTAGCTAGAACCCTAGAATCCCGCTTAATTAGGTTTTCCATATTTAAATTTGCACCGCTGCCAATCAGAAATCTTATTTATGATGGTGCAGGATGGTGGGTGAAAAACGTGCAGCCTGATATAAGATTTTATATAGCTTTAGCGATTTTACCTTATGTTACGAAGATAAGCGAAGAAAGGTTTGATTCCTATACAATGGTAGTAAGTAATTTAACTCATAGTCCTTTCTTTTTGCAGGCTCCTGATTATACTCCGGCAAACAGAATAACATATAGAGGAAGCGGTCGATTTGCCAACGAAGCCAGCTATCATGCTAATATTGCTGCTCTTTTACTGCTGGGAAAATGGTTTGACTTTCTAAAAGAAAACGAGGTGTATGATAATACAAGAATTATTATTGTTTCGGATCACGGCTACAACGGTGGCCGCTTATTTCCTGAAAATGCGGATGTTGTTTTGTCAAATAGAGAATATCTTGAGGCTGTTACAGCGCTCCTTATGGTAAAGGACTTTGATTCACGCGGCCCTTTATCTGTTAATGATTCATTTATGACTCATGCCGATGTACCGCTTATAGCGCTTGAGAACATTGTTGAAAACCCGATAAATCCATGGACAGGAAGATTGCTCGAAGCTGACAAGGAAGATGGGGTAATCATTACAACATCAAGATTAGCGAATTTGAGACGACATTCGGAATATTTATTTAATATTAACCCTAATCATTGGATGCATGTACACACCAATATCTTTGACCCGGCAAACTGGAGCATGGTATCTATTGAAGAATAGAGTGTACAGGCTTGGAAAAAATATGAATCAAATTCACTCAAAAATTGACAGGTCTTAATGCAAAAAAAATTAATCTTGCAAGTCATATCTTCTCCGGTTTGCGGGGGAGCAGAAGTTTTGGTCAGAGAGCTGGGGCAAAGAATAAAGCTAGACGGCTTTGATTCGGAAGTTGTTTACTTTAACAAGTTCTCTCATTTAAATATAAAGCTGCATAGCAATGAAAGCTCTCTTTTGACAGGAGATAGGAATCCGCTAACGATATTCAGGCTGCGTAAATTTATCAAAGCAAGATTAAAAACATATCAAAAAATAATTATACATGTACATTTAACATATCCTCTTTTTTATACTCCAATCGCTGTATTGTTCTTAAAAAATGTGACCTTGCTTTTTACCGAGCACAATACATCCAATAAGCGCAGATCCATACCATGCTTTAAATATATCGAACATTTTTTTTACAGCAGATATAAAAAAATATGCTGTATAAGCAAAGGGGTCGAGCTTTCGTTGGAAAAATGGCTTAGTAAAAAACTCCACAGCAGGCTGGTAGTTGTTAATAATGGAGCAAAGTTATACACACCCAAAGAGCGCTGCGGCTTTGCAAAACCCAAAATTATTTCCATAGGAACCTTAACAAAAAAGAAAAATTTTAAAACTTCAATAAAAGCAATATCTTTTATTAAAGACGAAATTGAATCGTATACGATTGTAGGAGAAGGGGCAGAGCGAGGAGTTTTAGAAAAATTAATAAAAGAAAATGGCTTGGAGAAAAAAGTTTATTTGCCCGGGAGATCGGATCAAATAGAAAGACGCTTACACGAAGCAGATATTCAGCTTATTCCGTCTCTTTGGGAAGGTTTTGGGCTGGTTGCAGTAGAGGGAATGTCTACCGGAATATTTATAATTGCTTCCGAGGTTGACGGCTTAAAAGAAGTGCTGGGGCAAGATAATCCGGCTGTAAAATTAGTAAAAGAAATTGAAACCCCCGAAAAGTGGGCGTTTGAAATTAAACAAAGTATTGATTTTGTGCGGAACAATATAAAATGGATTGCAGCGGCTGCACAAAAACAATCAGAAAAATATTCTATTGAAAATATGATTAAAGAGTATACAGAACTATATCGCAGTATTTAGGAAAAAAACAAAACATACTCTACTAAAAATAATAAAAATATTATATATTTACTCCATGTTGATTTTTAAACTGGCAATCAGAAATCTATTAAGGCATACACGAAAAACCCTGCTTTTGGGAATGTTAATTATGCTGGGATCAGCAATACTGTTTTTTGTAAATGCTGTTTTCGAAAGCACTAACAGAGGACTCGAAAGTTCTTTTGTAAGAAGCCTAACCGGAGATGCTGTTATAGGTGCAAATATCGGAATTATTCATGGCTTGTTTGGAAACGAAATTCCCATTGTAAGCAGGTTTGAAACTATTCCGGCTATTCCCGGCTATTCTTCTATGGTAGATGTTTTTTCTTCTATTGAACATGTATCAGAATGGACCCCAATCGTATCTGCTGTTGCATTTGTAGAGGTAGACGGGAGGCGAACACCGGCTGTTCTTTTTGGTGTTGATTATAATACCTATTTTTCTGTATGTTCTGAAATTATTATAGAAAAAGGCGATATATCTTCTCTGAGAAATGGCGGAGTATTTCTTAACAGAAGAATTGCTTCCATGATTGAAGAGAGAATAGATCGCTCGCTTGAAATAGGCGATGATCTTCAATTAAGTATGTTTTCTGATGGTTCTTTTAGAATTGTAAGAGGTTTTTTGGCTGGAATACATAGTTATGTTGGAACTACGCAGGTACTAGACCGTATTGTTTTGACAGATCCGGATTCTGTAAGACGTATTGCAAATTACACGATGGGGGATGTTTTAATCAGCAACGGAAAACCCGAACAAAGCAGCGATGATTTTTTTGATATCAGTGATCTTTTTTTATTTGGCGAAGATGTAACTGCACAAGAAGAAGGTGGTTTTACTCTTGAAAGCATTGAGAAATTGTTATCAGAGATTACAGACGAGGGAAGAACAGTTGTCATGCCTAATGCTGCGGCATGGAGTTTTGTGCTTTTTCGTACTGACGGAAGTCAGAGAGCGCTGTTAAATTCTCTGAGAAGAGAGGCTCGGGACCAAGGCTGGGATGTAAGAATATTAAATTGGCGGCAGGCAGCAGGATTAAGCGCGCAGACTGTGTTTGCACTCCAGTATCTGTTTTATGCAGGAATGGTATTTATTATGATAGGGGCAATTCTTGTGATTATGAATGCTCTGGTTATATCTGTGCTTGAAAGAAGCGCGGAGATAGGAACAATGCGCGGTATAGGAGCAGGAAAAGCTTTTATAAGAAAACTGTTTATAACAGAGTCAATGTTACTTACTGTAATAGCCTCTTTTTTGGGTGTTGTACTTGGGATAATAATTTGTCTTATTGTATCTGCGAAAGGCATCGTTATTAAAAATGATTTGTTTATTAATTTATTTGGAGGAAATGTAATAGAGCCGACCATAACATTATTTGGTGTATTTATTAATATTATTATGGCCTTTGTTATTGCTTCTTTGGCATGGATTTATCCAGTATCTGTTGCCATGCATATTAATCCAGTATCTGTTATGGGAAAAGAGTAGCTTTTTATGACAATAATATATCTTGCTTTGCGAAATCTCTTTTTGAGGCGAAAAAGATATGCTCTTATGGCTATTGCAATACTTTTGGGATTTAGTTTGATTACAATATTATCTGGTTTGGCTTTTGGCGCTCTTGAAACAATTAGAACAAAGGCAGCGCGTTATTTTTCAGGGCATATAGCTTTAGTTAGTTTTACAGGAAGGGATTTTGGAATAAGCAATGCAGATGAAATAATCGAAAAACTAAAAGAAGCAAGGTTCCCGTTAAGAGCAATAACAAAGAGAAGTGTTTATTGGGGAAGGGAAGCCAGAATATTTTTTGCCGGTAATTCTATAATACAAAGAAGAGCTATTGGAATAGATTTTGAGGCAGAAAGAGAAATATTCAAAAATCTGTCCTTTGTCGAAGGAAGCTATGACTCAATGCTTGGCGAAAGCGGTAACGGAGGAATTTTAATAAGCAGGACTGCGGCTGAAATTATTGGTGCCAGAGTAGGGGATGATGTAATATTTTATATAACAATAGGTCAGCAGATCAATACTGCAACAAAAATTATCCGCGGTATTTTTGATGAAACAAGCATTTTTGGATATGCATCATACATGAGAATTGAAGATTTGAATAAACTTATTAATAATCCTGGTTTTGTTACAGACATAGCGTTATATGTAAATGCGGGGGTTAACACAGAAAGGCTTGCCGAAAGAATTAGACTAACCCTGGAGAAAAGCTTTCCTGTTTTTCCAAGAATTTATAATGAGTCTGGTTTTCGTGATGCAAGAAACTCGGGCGCTGAAGTAGAAACCATAGCGGTTGTTCCTATTGATGCACAGCTTGCAGAAATAAGAAATATTCTTAATGCTTTTCTTGCAGGAATATATTTTTTCCTAGTTGTTTTTGTTATTATTGTTATGATAGGTATTTTAAATACATACAGAGTTCTTGTTTATGAGCGAACCAGAGAAATAGGCACCATGAGAGCAATGGGAATGCAAAAAAAACAGGTTAAGTTTCTTTTTTTGACAGAGGCAGCAGCTCTTGCCATTATTGCTTCTTTAGGCGGATTTGTATTAGGGGTTATAACTCTTAGCATTATTGTTAGTCTTGTAGATTTAAGCGCTTTTTCTGCTGCCGGATTATTTACCGAGAGCGGAAGGCTTAATTTTTTTATAGATCCAAAAGTAGTATTTTTTAATACTATTTTTATGCTTTTTGCGGTTGTGCTTGCTGCATGGGGTCCTGCTGCAAAAGCGTCAAATTTACCGCCTGTTCAGGCTTTAGGAAAGGGGACTTGATGTTTGTTAAATATATTTGTGTTGTAGGGTTTTTATTATTTACTTTGTCGGCTTACGGGCAATCTTTTGAAGAATATAGAAATCTTTTAAGAAAAGTAGATACTCTGCTTAGTTTTAATGATCATGATCTTTCTGCGGAGTATACAATCAGAAGAGTGGATCCAGGAGGGTCTGTTTCAACTACTGTTGCCACAGTATTCAGACGCGACAGAAGAGATCAGTTTACTATTTTAATATTGGAACCCCTTAGAGACAGAGGAAAGGGATATTTTAGAAGCGGAGATAACTTATGGCTTTTTGATCCGGTAAGCGGCGGCTATACTCTTACAAGCGCCAGAGAGCGTTTCCAAAATTCCAGTGCGCGCAATTCAGATTTTTATAAATCAAGTTATTATGAAGATTACAATGTTGTTTCTGTAAGAAGAGAAATGCTCGGCAGATTTAATTGCACGGTTCTGGATCTTCGGGCGCGGCATGACAGAGTATCTTTTCCAAAAGTGCGTCTTTGGATATGTGAAAACAATCTTGTAAGAAAAAGAAAGGATTTTAGTCTTTCCGGGCAGCTTTTGAGAACAACAGCAATTCCCAGTTATCAGCAAGTAGGAAACAGTTGGCTTCCAGGCAGCAGTGCAAGAGCGGACGGAACTTTTCCGCCCAGTATTACTATAATTGACCATCTTGTTTTTCGGGATATTGCAGGCAGAAGAGTTTTTGAACGAACAGAAATAACAATAACACAGCCATCGCTGCGGCCGCAGCCGGATATTCTTTTCACTAAGGAATTTCTTGAAAGGGCAAGAAACTGAAAGCAAAAATATTTCAACAACAAGAGAAGAAAAACAGTTTTTTTATTAGCCGACGAAGCGCGGTTTACGTGCAAGCTCCGCTTGCACGTAAACAAACAAGGAAGTTAACAAAAGGTTGCGGCAGCATACCTTTTATTCTTTTTGTCTTGCTTCTTGGATTCTCGCCTGTTTTTGCCGAGGTAGGGGATACGGATTTTCTTTTCGATTTGTTTTACGATCCTCCAGAAGATACTGTTGTCATTGAAATAGATATAGATCACCGAAGACAGTTTGAAGAAAGTGACCAAGTTATAATAAGAAAAAGATTTTCTTCGTTAGCCGCCGGTTCTGCGGGTTGGCGCGGATGGCCGCAGCATAATAATTTATCCGAAGGGTTTGATGCCAGAGCAGGAGCAGTTGCCGAAGCAAGGCTCTCTTTTACTGCAAGACCAAGCCCGATTTTTAGTTTGGCAGGAAGTATTTACACCGAAGTTAACTATGATGAAGGAGAGCCGAATTGGTCAGAAGTTAAAATAGACGAACTTTATGCTGATTATATATGGCGCGATAGGATTATTTTCAGGCTAGGGCAATTTCCAATGACATGGGGTAATGGTCGTCTTTTTACACCCGGAAATTTAATGGCTCACAGCGAAAATGGTTTGGCTTTTCGAGCCAGCTTACCGACTGTTCTGGATGGTCTTACGTTGGTTTCTCTTGCAAATGGGCATGAAATTTATGTGCCCGGACCTGACGCTGAGTTTACTCAATCAGATTTAGTAGGCGCAGCGCTTATCGAAAGAGTTTTTGGTAATGTTCATCTGGCGCTTGGGGGCAGGTTTCAGCGTCATGATGGCTTAAGAACCCTTTCTTCAATTAAAACAGTAATTTTTAGAACAGATATTTTTGCGGACTTTGTTTTTCTTTATGATAATAACAAAAATCTTGATTTTAAGACAGTATCAGGCTTTTTCCGGGAATGGCAAAGACTGATGATATACGGCGAATATTTTTTTAACGGTCAGATTGAAGGAAATAGAGGTCATAATATAGGTCTTGTGATAGGATATAGAAATATATTTTCCAGCCCTGTTGATGCCGGTGTTGAATGGAGGCATGCATTTGCTGACAATACAGGAAGAGTTTTTCCTGCAATCACTTTTTCTCCCTGGAGACATATAAGGGTAAACTTTGGCGTACCTATACTTTACGGAGATGATGAGAGAAGATGGATTCTTGAGGAAAGAGATGAAGATGATAGACAGGATATTCGTTATCATCTGCCCGATAATCGGGGAATTTCTTTTCTCTTTTCGATTGGACTAACTTATTCTTTTTAAGCAGTAGTGCATTTTATGCTTTTTGCCTGAAATTTTCGACAATAACGCCGTCTTTAAGTTTTATTATATGATCTGCAATAGAAAATATATTTTGATCATGGGTTGAAAAAATAAAAGTGGTATTTAATTCGCTGTTTATGCGCTTCATAAGTTCTATTATTTCTTCGCCTGTTTTGCTGTCGAGATTGGCTGTTGGCTCATCTGCAAGCACTATTTGCGGCTTTGTTACAAGCGCGCGGGCAATTGCAACACGCTGCCTTTGCCCTCCGGACAATTCATTGGGCTTATGTTTTTTCCATTTTAAAAGCCCTACAGCTGATATTAAATAATCTATATACTCAACCTGCGCAGCTTTTTCGCTTTTTGTTATTTTTTTCTTGCCTATTAACAGAGGGAACTCAATATTTTCATATACATTTAAGACAGGAAGAAGATTAAAAGATTGAAAAATAAACCCAATTGTCGAATGCCTAAGCTCTGTTATTTTTTTATCAGATAAATTTTCTGTTTCAACGCCGTTGATTTTTACAATGCCTTTTGTTGGAATATCGATACATCCAATCAGATTTAAAATTGTAGATTTTCCGGAGCCCGATGGACCAACTATTGAGATAAAATCGCCTTTTTCAATTTCAAAGGAAACTCCATTGATAGCTGCTACTTCTGTTTTTCCTAATGGATAGATTTTTTTGACATTTTCTAAAGAAACGATTGCCATTGTGCCTCCTCAGAGATTATATCAAAATTTATCAAGGTCTAGCAATATGGCTGGCAGAGTATTGGTAAAATGCAATAATTATGGTTTAATATCTTAAGGTAAAATCAAAGTGAAAAATCAGCATAAAATAATACTTATAATACCCTACTATGGAACTTTTCCCGAGTATCTTCATGCTTGGTTATTATCAGTATCTTATAATCCTGATGTTGATTTTTTGCTTGTAACAGATATTCAGTACAAAAATAAATACCCGGAAAATGTTAAAGTTCTAAATTGGAGTTTCGAAAAATTAATTAAAGAAATTCAAACAAATTTTGATTTTCCCATAAATATAACAAGACCGTATAAATTGTGCGATTATAAACTTGCATATGGACTGATATTTCAAAAACACATAACTCAATATGATTTTTGGGGGTACTGCGATATTGATCAGGTGTTTGGGAGCATCAGAAATTTTATACAAAATGATATATTGGATAACTATGATTTTATTGAATTGCTTGGGCATTTTTCTTTGCATAAGAATAACGGCAGAGTAAACAATTTTTTTAAAATGGATGGAAGTCTTTACGGGTATAAAAAAGCATTTTCAACCAGTAGAAATTGTAATTTTAGTGAAACAACAGGAAAGATACAAATCATATTAAAAAATAACTTTAAATATTACCATAAGCCTGACAGTTTTGCAGATTTAAGCCGATGGCACAAAAAAATTATGCTGGTAGATAATAGCGTGTGCAGCCATAAGCATCAGATTTTTTTCTGGGAAAATGGGAAAGCATATATGGCTTATGTTGCAGATGAGAAAGTTTGCGTTAAAGAGTTTATGTATATTCATTTTCAGAAAAAGAATCCTAAAATCGAATTTAAAGATGTTAGCGATGTAAAATCTTTTTATTGCTTCGCAGATAAGTTTGTAATAAAAAACGAAGGACCCCCGACAAAAGAATTTATTTATAAACACTCAAATTACAGGGGAGCATTGCGCGAAAAAATTGAAAGGACAATAGCTAAGTTTAAGCTATTCTTCAAGCGGTATGTTTTGCTTGACCGTACCAGAAAAAGAATTTTACTTGACGTAAAAATGTCAGGATATAAAATATTAAAACCTAAAGTAACAGAGTCGCGACTGTGATTTGTATAAAACACACGGGGAGTATAGGAGTATAATAATAGATGAAAATAGCAATTATTGGAACAGGCTATGTGGGCTTGGTCTCCGGAACATGCTTTGCTGAATTTGGATGGAGTGTAACTTGTATTGACAAGAGTATCGAAAGAATTGAATCTCTGGAAAAAGGCATTATGCCCATATACGAACCAGGTCTTGAAGATCTTGTTAAAAAGAATGTAAAAGAAGGTCGCCTTAATTTTTCTCTTGACTACGCACCTTATGTTGAAGAAGCAGATATTGTTTTTATTGCAGTAGGAACTCCTTCCCGGCGCGGGGATGGCTATGCAGATTTAACTTATGTCTATGAAGCAGCAAAAGAAATTGCACAGCATTTAAAAGGATATACTATAATTGTTGACAAGAGCACTGTTCCTGTAGGAACAGCAAGAAGCGTTGAAAAGCTAATAAGGGCAGAAAACTCTTCTGCAGATTTTGATGTCGCATCAAATCCTGAATTTTTACGCGAAGGCGCTGCGATTAACGATTTTATGCGGCCTGATCGTGTTGTTATAGGCGTTGAAAGCGAGAAGGCAAAAGAAATGCTTAGAGAGCTTTATAGACCTCTTTATTTAATTGAAACGCCAATTGTAATAACAGGGCTTGAAACAGCCGAACTAATAAAATACGCTTCCAATGGTTTTCTTGCCACTAAAATTTCATTTATAAATGAGATAGCAAATCTTTGCGAAAAAGTAGGCGCAGATGTTAAGGATGTTTCCAAAGGAATGGGTCTCGATAAAAGAATTGGTCCCAAATTTCTCCATGCAGGTCCCGGGTATGGCGGCTCCTGTTTTCCAAAAGATGTAAGCGCACTTGTTAAAATTTTTCACGATAATGGAATGACTGCCAGAATTCTCGAAGGAGTCATAAATGTTAATGATTCACAAAAATCTCTTATGGTTAGTAAAATAAGGGAAGCATTCGGCGGCAGTGAAGGCAATAAAACAATTGCTTTTCTTGGGCTAACTTTTAAGCCGGAAACAGATGATATGCGGGAAGCTCCCTCTCTTACGATTATTCCTGCTCTTATAAACGGCAATGCCGTTATACGCGCGACAGACCCGCAGGGGATTAAAGAAGCAAAAAAACTGCTTCCCGATTCAGTTGAGTATTTTGATGATCTTTATGAAACATGCAAAGACGCAGATGCTGTTGTTGTTATAACAGAATGGAACCAGTATAGGGCAATTGACTTGAAAAGGCTAAAGAAAGCAATGCGGGGAAATATATTTATTGATCTTAGAAATATATACAATAAAGAGTTAGTTGAAAAAGCAGATTTTATATACTTTGCTGTAGGCAGGGGTCGGCGAAGTCCGGTGTTGCCTTGAACTCAGTATAAAATTTAGAGCATGAGCCAGCGGGTGTAAACAAAGCTACCGGAAGTGAGGAAACAAAATTGAATTATAACAGATGTGCGGTAAATGGAGTATTTGATCTTTTTCATGTCGGACATGTGCGGCTCTTAAAAAGAGCAAAAGAAATGTTTAAAGAAGTTGTTGTTACCGTAGACTCCGATGAGCTTGCTAAAAAAGAAAAAAGAAAACCGATTTTTAGCCAGAAAGAGCGGATTGAAATAGTAAAAGCTTGCCGTTATGTTGATGATGCTGTTGTTGTTGACAGAGATTATGGTCCTCATGCTCTTGATCCTGTAAGGGTTGACGAATTTATGAAAGAGCACAAAATAGATGCTGTTTTTGTTGCTGCAGATGACGACGATGAATATGTAAAATACTGGTTTGGTCATCTTTATGCGCAAGGAAAACTTGTTATTGTTCCAAGAACAAAAGATGTATCAACTACGCGTGTTATTAAAGTTGTTAACGGAGAAATCGTCAAAGAGTTTACAGGTAAAATTATTAGAGAAATAAAAAAGAAAATGCCAAAAAGAATTATAAATAAAAAAAATAAATAAATAAACAAACAAACAAACAAATTCTACAAGTTTGCACAAAGAGGAGATTTGTCAAATAGTGTTTTTATTAAAAATTTGCAGACTAGCTTTTAAAATGATTTTTGGTCGTTTTTCTCGTAAAAAAAATATACTTTTAATTCTTACATCTGGTCTTGGCAATACAATTATGACAATTCCTTTGTTAACAGAATTAAGAAGATTAAAGCCAAATTACAAAATTATTGTTGCTGGCAATAAATCCAATATATTGCTAGTTACTGACGATAGAAAACTGTACGATGAGGCATATACTTATGACGGTGATAGAAAAAAACTGTTGACTTTTTTGCTGGAATTATTGATTACTAAAAGACATAATAATCAGATAGCTTTTATTGATTTTTATAAATATGTAATTATTCCTTATTCCTGTGATGGCTGGTCTGCTTTTCTAAAAAAAATAGGTCTTGCTAAAAAAATTATTTTTGTAAAATATAAAAATGTAGCAGCAATAGAAAATGCAATAAATATTGAATACGAAGAAGGGAAAAGTGAAATAGAGCTCAATTTAGCTGCTTTAAAATATTTGACAGATGAAAATAGTAAAATAGAGGTTCCAAGAATTAGTATAACAAAACAGGAAAATGAACAAGCAATTAATTATTTGGAAAAACACAGTGTTGATAAATCCAGAATGATTATTATACATGGAGGATTTGCAAAAGCAGCAGCGGTAAAAGCAATTCCCCTTAAATTTATAGAAGAAGTGCTGGAAAAATTTTCCAATGCATACGAGTTTGTTCTTCTGTGTGGTCCGGATGAAAAGTTTTTTATTGAAAAAAATGATTTTTCTAAAATTAAGAGCAAAGTTAAAATATTTGATGATATATCTAATATAAGAATTCTTGCAGCTGTGTTAAGCCATGCAAAACTACTTATAAGCGCAGATACAGGTCCTTCCCACATAGCTGCAGCTACAGGAATACCTGTTATATCAATTTTTGGTCCTACAGATGATAAGCGATGCGTGCCCCTGGGAGGCTTGTCTAAAACTGTAAGAGTTGTAAAAAACGAAAACTGTGATTGTTTTAATTGCTGGGACTTAAATGGCAGCAGAAGTTGCCCGTTTGAAAGAAAATGCTTAACTTCTATTCCTGCTGAAAAAATAATAACAGCAGCTTCTGAATTATTAGACTCTGATAGATAATAAAAGGGTTAGTCTTTTATATATACCCATAAAATTATGAAGACAAGCAAGGATTATATATGGGAAGCTTGAATTTTGATAATATTCGCATAATTGTAATTGGCGATATAATGCTTGATATTTATTACTATGGGAAAGTAAACAGGCTTTCTCCGGAAGCGCCGGTGCCTGTAGTTAAAGTTGATCACATTACTTACACTCCCGGCGGCGCTGCGAATGTTGCTGTAAATATTGCAGATGTTGGAGCATCTGCTTTTCTGTTAGGTTATGCAGGCGATGATGAAAACAGAAAAAAGCTTGAAAAACTGTTAGCCGAGAAAAAGATAGAACGTGATTTTATTTCTATAAAAAAACCTACAATAACAAAAGCAAGAATTATAGGCGAGCGTCAGCAAATTGTAAGAATGGATTTTGAAGACCCAGTAGAAGATAACAAAGAGGCAGAAGAGTTTCTTAAGAAAGCCTTCATGCAGCAGGTAGAAAAAACTGCGATGAACAGAACAGAACAGAACAGAACAGAACAGCAGTTATCCTATCAGACTATGGAAAAGGAATTTGCTCAAAAGAACTTTGCCAATTTATAATAAATGTATGCAAAGAAAAAAATATCCCAACAATAGTTGATCCCAAAGGAACAAACTGGGAAAAGTATTCAGGCAGTTATATTGTTACGCCAAATTTTTCAGAATTTAAAGCAATGGTCGGCAAAGAAATATCAAATAACGACGAAGACATCGAGAAATATATATGTTATATCGCAGAAAAATATAATCTCCAAAAACTTCTAGTAACGAGGTCTGAGAAAGGAATGAGCTGTTTTGACGGCAAATCAATTATTCACATGCCAACAAAAGCAAAAGAAGTTTTTGATGTATCAGGAGCAGGTGATACAGTTGTTGCAATATTGTCTGTATGTCTAGGAGCGAAATTTAATCTCGAAGAATCTCTTCTGGTTACCAATAAAGCAGCAGGTATTGTTGTCGGAAAATTGGGGACAGCATCTGTTTCTGCAGAAGAGATAGAACAATCTTTTGACGAAGAAAGAAAAAAAGTTGTTGGTTTAAATGAGTTGGAATCCTTGGTTGCAGGCCTTAGGGGTAGAGGTAAAAAAATAGTTTTTACCAATGGCTGCTTTGATCTTTTCCATGCAGGTCATGTAAAAGTTTTAAAAGAAGCAAAATCTTTCGGCGATATTCTTATTCTTGGTCTTAACAGTGATTCATCAATTAAAAGACTTAAAGGCGAATCCAGACCAATAAATAATCTTTCCGACAGGCTTACAGTTCTTACAAACTTTTCTTTTATAGATTATGTTGTTGTTTTTGATACAGATACTCCGCTTGAAATAATAAAAAAGATAACCCCGGATGTTCTTGTTAAAGGCGGAGATTATTCTGTTGAATCTGTTGTTGGCAACGAATATGTAAAAGAAGTAAAGCTTGTAAAATTTCTTGATGGATATTCAAGTACAAATATAATTAAAAAAATACAGGAGAAACAATAAATGATAATAGTAACCGGAGGAGCCGGATTTATTGGCAGCAATATTGTTAAAGGGCTAAATGACAGAGGTATTGAAGATATAATTATAGTTGATAATTTAAGACATAGTGAAAAGCACCTTAATCTTAATAGTTTAAAATTCAAAGATATTTTACTCACAGAAGATTTTTTAAATAAGCTGGATTCTATTGATAATATTTCAGCTATTTCCCATCAGGGTGCATGTTCAGATACAATGGAAACTGACGGCGCTTTTATGATGAAAAATAATTATGAGTTTAGCAAACAGCTTTATAATTTCTGCAGCAGAAAAAACATAAAATTCATTTATGCTTCATCTGCTTCGGTGTACGGAAACGGAGACAAAGGCTTTAAAGAAGAGAGAAGTAACGAGTATCCCCTGAATATATATGCGTATTCAAAATACTTATTTGATCAATATGTAAGGGACAACGCAAAATCAAGTAAAAACCAGATTGTAGGACTTAGGTATTTTAATGTTTACGGGCCGCAAGAAAATCACAAAGGAAAGATGGCTTCTGTTTTTTTTCACTTTTGCAACCAGGCAAAAGAGACAGGTGTTATAAAAGTATTTGAAGGAAGTAAGAATTTTTTAAGAGATTTTGTTTTTGTGGATGATATAGTAAAAATCAATCTCCATTTTCTTGATAACAATATTTCGGGAATATTTAATTGTGGTACAGGACAGTGCAAAAGCTTTTATGATGCTGCAATTGCCATAAAAGAGCAGTTTGCTGATAAAGAGATAAGAATAGAGGAAATACCTTTCCCGGAGAAATTAAAAGGCAAATATCAGGCATATACAAAGGCAGATCTTGAAGATTTAAGAAAAATTGGAAAATATGATAAAGAGATGACAGATATTCATAAAGGTGCATCTCAATATTTGAAAATATTAACCAAAGATCAGGGGTATTATAAATAATATTATGTGTGAAAAGGCTGCATGGACTCTTTTTCTTGACAGAGATGGTGTTATTAACGAAAGAATGCCGGATGCATATATATACGACTTTAATGACTTTAAATTTAAAAAAGATTTTCTCGATGTCTTTCCAAAAATTGCATCTGGGTTTAAGCATATTTTTATAGTTACGAACCAGCAGGGAATTGGCAAAGGTCTTATGACAATCGAGGAACTTGAAGTAGTACATAATAAAATGCTGGACGCGCTTGGAACTCTGGCAAAAAAAATTAACAGAATTTATTTTTGCCCGCATCTTAAAGATGAAAATTGCCAGTGCAGGAAACCTAATCCAGGAATGGCATATATGGCAAAAAATGATTTTCCTGCCATTGATTTAAAAAAAGCTATTTTAATAGGCGACAGGGAAAGCGATGTAGAGTTTGGAAAAAATGCCGGCATGAAAACAATTTTAATAAATACAGATAATGAAGAGACATCTGCTGATTATTCTGTTAAAGATTTCTATGAGATAGAAAATATAATAAAAAGGCTGTTAAAGTGAAAAATATACTTGTAACAGGGTCAGCAGGTTTTATTGGCAGCAGAACTTGTGAAAAACTGGCAGATTATGGTTATAAAGTAACAGGCATTGATAATGTAAATGATTATTACGATGTCAGGCTAAAAGAACACAGGCTCAAACATCTTGCAAAAAAATATATTGAGTTCCGGCAAATAGATATAGAAAATTATCTTGAATTAAAAAAACTATTTGAAGAAAAAAAATTCGATGCAGTTATCAATCTTGCGGCAAGAGCAGGGGTGCGTGCAAGTATAGAAAATCCTGATATTTATTTTTCAACCAATGTGCAAGGAACCCTGAATCTTCTAAAACTCTGTGTTGAACATAAAATAAATAAATTTGTGCTTGCGTCAACTTCTTCATTATACTCCGGGGAACCAATTCCGTTTTCTGAAAAATATCCGGTAAATGAACCTATTTCTCCGTATGCAGCATCTAAAAAAGCTGCGGAAGTTTTATCCTATACATATCACTATCTTTATGGGGTTGATGTTACTGTTGTAAGATACTTTACGGTTTATGGTCCTGCCGGCAGGCCGGATATGAGTCCGCTTCGTTTCATACACTCGATTGTTGAAGGGAAGCCGCTTAAGCTTTATGGTGACGGGAATCAATCAAGAGACTTTACTTATATTGATGATATTGCGGAAGGAACAATAAAAGCTCTTGCTCCGTTGGGATATGAAATAATAAACTTGGGTGGCGGCAGAAGTCCGGTAACAATTAATGATTTCATTAAATCAATCGAAGAAAAAACAAACAAAAAAGCTGTAATTGAATATTTCCCGTTTAACAAAGCTGATATGAAAGAAACAATGGCAGATATATCAAAAGCACACAAGCTTCTCGGCTGGCAGCCTATAACAGAAATTGATGAAGGTGTAACTAAATCCGTTGAGTGGTATCATGAAAACAGAGAGCTTATGAAAGGGATAGATTATTATGATTGAAGCAAAAAGCACCGGAAGATTTAAAAACCTTAATTTGGAGAAAATATAAGATGAATAAAATTCAAGTAATTGATTTCATAAATACCGGAAAAGGCGCGGAAAGGCTTCTTTTTAGTCGTGTAAAAATGGTTCATAATGATATAAGATTTAATAATTCAATAATTTGCCCGGAAGGCGAAGAGGCGCACCGAATTGCAGAAGCAGGTGTTCCGGTTTTAACAATGAAAATTAGCAGGGAACTTGGGATTTTTAATATTATTTGCGAGTTTGTTGAATTATATAAAATTATTAAAAACAACTCTCCCCATATTATTCATACCCATACTTCCAAAGCAGGTGCGCTTGGAAGAATTGTGTGTTGGTATATAAATTTATTCAGAAAAAAGAAAATATATATAATACACCAGGTTCATGGATACTATTTTTTTAGACTGAAAGGATTTAAAAGAAAAATATTTTACTGGATAGAGAAAATGCTGGCATTTATAACCGATGCACTTTTGTTCCAAAACAAATATGAGTATGAATTGTCCATGAAGTTTAAACCCAAAAAAACTAAATTCCACATGATAAAAAATGGAATAAATTTTGATCATTTTAGCGGAATCTCCGGCAGCAGAGACAATGATGTAAAAATAATTATATGCGTTGCTAGAATAGAGCCGGTTAAGAATCATAAAATGCTGTTAGAAGTTGCCAATTTATTAAGAACTCAGTATCAATACAATAAATTTATAATTTATATCATAGGGGAAGGCGAATACCAGTATTTGGAGAAAATAGTAACGCAATATAACTTGTCTGAAAATGTTGTTTTTACAGGGAAATTACAGCGGAAAGAAGTAGCAGAGTACCTTGAAATTGCTGATATTTCTGTATTGACTTCGATTAACGAAGGGATGCCGCGCAGTCTAATGGAATCTATGTATTATTCGATTCCATGTATTGGGACAAATGTAATTGGGACAAATGAAGTTATTGTGGATAATTATAATGGATATCTTGTGGAACTTAATGATTGTGAAAAATTTGCAGAGAAAATGTATTGTTTATTAACAAACGATGATATAAGAAAAGAACTTGGGACAAATGCAAAAAAACATTGTCTTGAAAATTTTAATGAAGACAAAACAATTGAAATAATAAAAGATATTTACATTAATGCTATGACAGAACGAGAGAGTAAATAAATGGTATAATACCATTTATTTCGATGAAATATTGCAGAAATCTCCCATGCGTATAAACTGTACGTTCTGTTTTTGCAGCCACAAGATGAATTTTTTTAGCTTTCCGACGAGTCTTTTCCTTCCGACCTTAAACACAAACTGATTGATTAGCTTTATTTTGCTTGCAGTTTCCGGTGAATCTTTGGCAAGCTCCCACGGGTGAATATAAAGCATGTAGTTACCTTCTTTTTTCAAATATCTTTTTGCAAGAAACTTTAAAATAAATAAAGGAAAGAGTCTGAAATATCCGCCGCCCGTAAACGGAATATACTTACCGAAAATATTCACTGTGGGCGTTTCAAACTCAATATGCCCGTCTATTTCATGTATTAACCCGTCACGTTTTTTAAATCTGGACAAATCCATAACATTGTAATACCTGTGCTCTTTAAACCTGATCATTGACGCATCATATTTAAACCCCAACTCCCATAACGCTGAAAGCTTGTCGTTCTGCATGGAGAAACAGGGTGCTCTGTAACCAATAACCGGCTTTCCGGATAATTCTTCAAGGCGGATTTTAGCCTCGCGCGAGGCTTGTACAAAATCTTCCGGCGAAAGGTTATAAAGCAAAGTGTGATCTAGTCCGTGACACGCGATCTCGTGACCCATCTTTGCAAGAGAGCGTATAGTTTCAGGATCGTCTTTGGCATAACGACCTAACGCAAAAACAGTGAAGAATATACCCATGTCCGCCATTTCTTGCATAAAGGGGAGCGCATGGCGAGCTAAACGCTTGTCTGAATCAAGATGACCTTTAAAATAAGGCACATCTGTCCAGTCCTCAAAATCCATTGTTAAAAAAACTTTATGCATTATTCGAATATCCTCAAATCAATTTTTTCCCGTCTTTTCTGAATTGTCTGGTCTGCTCAACAGTAGGCCATGTATTGTAGCACCCTTGATCCTGCGGATTGGGCCGCCGGTTGAGCGTTCCCTGCTCAAGGGCATGAAGCACCCTAACCATCAATTCTCCGCCGACCTTTTTGGTGCGCGCTATTACTTGAAACATGGTTTTGCAGTCACCGATGAAGACTTTTTCCTGATCAACAATATCACCGTCATCGATTTTCGCAGACATAAAATGAACAGTCGCGCCAGCCTCTTCCTTGCCCTGAAACAAATACCAGAAACTTGGCAAACAGCCGCGGTTATCCGGCAGAAGGCTGCCATGCACATTTAAAATGCCAAATTTCGGAAAACTAAGCAAAGGGTCTTTTATAACCTGCGGCATTGAGAAAGATAATATTACATCCGGGTTAATCGCTTTGATTTGTTCAAAAAATGCAGGATTATTGATATTGGGCATTTTTATATATTTTATTTTGTTTTTTTTCGCAACTGCTTTAACAGAACATAACCCGCGGCAAAGCTTGTATCTGCAGACAAAATCCAGCCATCCAATAAAAGTGCGGAAAATCTCGGCAAATCCCATTTTCGCGACCTGGAAAAATCCGAACCACTTCAAAAAATCCGAAACTTTATTTTGCAAAGCAAATTTACAATTGTTATTAACTATCAACAAAACCTCGGAATTATCAATTATTTTTTGAATATTTGCGGGAATAAAAAACTTGTCTTCTTGCGTAAAAATAACTGTTTTTAACATTCGTCCACCTAACATAATTCAAATAAAAATATTCATAATACATATTCAAGCACTTTACTTGATTAAACACAACATGGTCAAGGCATAATTTATGCTGTTCGTATATCTCTTGTTTTATTTCCGAACAAAGCGAGTGTCGCGACGTGCAAGCACGCTCATCCGCCGAATAAGTGAGAGTTGCGGGCAAATGTAATTTGCACATGACCGAACGATGAGGTGGGCAAAGGGGCTATGCCACTTGTGAACCGAGCGCGTGAGGAAACAAAAGGTATCATACCGCGGTATGATACCTTTTATATAAAAAAAGATTTGAAATTATTCGAAAAATTGGTATAAATAAATATGATTGAAGTAAAAGGCACACATAATACTGCTCTTTGTTTTTGTGATGAATTGGATGACAAAGCATGGGAACAAATTCGAATAGTTTGCGATCAAGCTGTATTTTCTGACAGCAAAATACGCATAATGCCGGATGTACACGCAGGGAAAGGCTGCACAATCGGTACAACAATGACGATCACGGATAAAATTGTTCCGGGCATGGTGGGTGTTGATATAGGCTGCGGCATGGAAACAGTTGAGCTTGCAGAAAAAGAAATCAGCTTTGAAAAACTGGATAGCGCAATTCGCAGAAATATTCCATCCGGGCGCGGAATACGCCGCGATCTTCACGCTCTTAATTCGGAAATCGACTTGACCCGGTTGCGATGCGCTGCAAAGGTTAACCTAAGCCGCGCCCGCCACAGCATCGGCACGTTAGGTGGCGGAAATCACTTTGTCGAGGTTGGTCGCGCAGATAACGGAACACTCTTTGTTGTGGTGCATTCAGGCAGCCGCCATTTGGGAACAGAGGTTGCAGACTATTATCAGGATAAAGCTTTAAAACAGCTTTCCGGCAACCTGGACGCACAGATTGACGAGCTTGTTGCACAGCTTAAAAGGGACGGCCGGAAAAAGGAAATAGATTCTGCTGTAAAACAGATGAAACGCGAAAGCGCGCGTTCTTTGCCTGTTCCCAAGGATTTAACATACGTTACCGGAGATTTATTCGATGATTATATTCACGATATGAAGATTATTCAGCGCTTTGCTGTTCTTAACCGCAAGGCAATGGTGGATGTGATTTTAACCCAAATGAGATTAACAAAAAACAGTGAATTTACAACGATTCATAATTATATTGATACAGATACCATGATTTTGCGAAAAGGCGCAGTGTCGGCGAAGCAGGGTGAAAAATTATTGATTCCGATGAATATGCGCGACGGCAGCCTGATTTGCATTGGCAAAGGTAACGATGACTGGAACCAGTCTGCTCCGCATGGCGCCGGCAGAATTATGAGCCGCACAGCTGCATTCAGCGCGCTTTCGATGGATAAATACAGAGAAGAAATGGCGGGCATATTCACAACCTGTATAGGAAAGGATACGCTTGATGAAGCGCCAATGGCATACAAAAGCATGGAATCGATTGTGAAACAGATTACGCCTACTGCTGAAATTCTTCTGCACATTAAGCCTGTGTATAATTTTAAAGCAGGGGAATAAGGGAATAGAAATGGAAATAATTTTTATTATATTACTTGGCATTGCTGCTTTGTGTATTTATTTTTTGCCAACTATCATAGCGGCTGGCAGAAATTCTGTGGCAACATTTTTGATATTTTTAGTAAATCTTTTTGGCGGGTGGACAGTAGCGTTGTGGGTTTTTGTTTTCATTTGGGCATTTTGTGCAAAAAAGAAAGAATAATTATAAGTGTTCTAAACGGAGAATAGCTATGAGTTTAATTGAAAATATTCTTGAAGAGCATATTAAAGCAGTTGATTATCTTAAAAGAGAATCTGCTGTGTTGGAGGAAATTGCTTCTGTAATCGTAGAAGCAGTCAATAATGGGAATAAAGTATTATTCGCAGGGAATGGCGGCAGCGCAGCAGATTGCCAGCATTTTGCTGCAGAAATGTCCGGCAGGTTTAAAAAAGAGAGAAGAGGGCTTCCCGGCATAGCTTTAACAACAGATACTTCTGCGTTAACTGCAATTGCGAATGATTATGGTTATGAAAATGTCTTTTCCAGGCAGGTCGAAGCTATTGCAAAACCCGGAGATGTTTTTGTCTGCTTTTCTACATCCGGAAACAGCCCGAATATATTTAAAGCCGCAGATAAAGCGCTTGAGATAGGCTGTAAAACAATTGGTTTTCTTGGAAAAGATGGCGGAACAATAAAAAGCAAATGCAATATCTCATTTGTTGTTCCGGCGCCTGTAACAGCAAGGATACAGGAAACACACTTGTTGGCATATCATATAGTGTGCGAACTTATTGATAACTCTTTTTAGGCGCCTCACTCGCTCAGTACATAAGGAGCATAGTGCCTTTGTCCACCTTATCGTTTGGTCATGTGCTTGCAAGCACGTCCGCGACACTCACTTCTTCGGCGAATGTGCAAGCTCTGCAACATGGACGTTGTGTCTGGCGCTGCGACACGGATGTCGCGATAAAGCGCCAGGCAGCTTGCTTGCGGCTTTCGCTCCATTCAGAAATAAATTTGTGGGACTCAATTAAATTTGTTCTTAAACCTTCGAGGCTAGGCGAGACCTAAATGGTTGGGAAATTAGTGAAAAAAAAGACCAATGGTCGGTTTTAGCCTGTGCCCTCTTCTGTGTTTATATCAGCTAAATTTTTCCAGCAAATAATTACTTAGCGCCTCGGTTGTATTATCAATCAATACAGATTCTTTTTTAAGGCTAAGAACCTTCTCAAGCTGCGGCGGCAAAATCTGCTTTACCCCTGTAGCAAGCTCAACAACTTCGAGGAATTTCCCAGGATGAGCTGTTGACAAAGCTATTATCGCACTATTTTTGGCACAAGAGCCCGATAGTTTCCTGGCATATCTTTGCGAAGCCACATACCCTACAGCTGTGTGAGGATCAATAAAGCGTCTTTTATCCTTATAATAACTTTTTACTGCATCAAGAGTCTCATCATCGCTAACCCATTCGCCAACAAGCATTTCTCCCATCTTTTTGTAATCATCATTAAAAATATCTTTAAGCCGTTCAAAGTTGCTTGGGTTACCCACATCCATTGCGTTCGAATAAGTTTGCACAGACTGCCGCGGTGAGTATATTCCCGATTCAAGATACTCAGGCACTTCCTTGTTTGCGTTGGTTGCCGCAATAAACTTTTTCACAGGAAGCCCCCACTTTGCAGCAAGCACACCCGCAGTAAGATTCCCAAAGTTCCCGCTCGGCACAGTAAAAATTATGTCTGCGAACTTTTTCTTAAGCTGATTTATGGCATAGACATAATAAAAAGCCTGCGGAATAAGCCTGCCAAGGTTAATCGAATTCGCAGAAGTAAGCGGAAGTGCCGCAAGTCCCTTGCTAAGAAAAGCCTCCTTCACCATTTTCTGGCAGTCATCAAAAGAACCCCTTACCTCAAGCGCAGTAACGTTTCCGCCAAGTGTTGTAAGCTGCTTCTCCTGAAGATTACTTACTCTTCCCGAAGGATATAATATTACAACATCAATATTTTTTTTGTTAAAAAAAGCTTGAGCTACTGCGCTGCCTGTATCACCCGAAGTTGCTGTAAGTATTATGGCTTTTCTGTCATCCCCTGTTAACAGCTCTTCCATGGATGCAGCAAGAAAAGAAGCGCCAAAATCTTTAAAAGCGCAAGAAGGACCATGATAAAGCTCAAGTATAAAAATGTTATCTCCGGCATCGGTAATTTCCGGCTTAAACGGAAAAGCTTTTTTGCAGATATTTTGCACTCTCTCTGCAGAAAGATCATCTTTTAAAATTTCATAAGCAAACATTGCCGATGAATCAACAAAAGAAGTTTTTTCATCCATTGAATTAAACAAATTTGAAAGATCAGGCATTTCCTCAGGATTATATAATCCGCCTTCGGGCGAAAGCCCCTGGAATATCGCTTCTTTAAAACTAACCAAATGATTTTTATTTCTTGTGCTATAAAATTTCATATTTCTCCCTCATTTTACACCAAAAACCTACACACCCAAAAAAGATTTGTGAATAACATTGATAGATTTCTCTGTCTCTTCTTTTTTAATTACAAACGAAATATTTCGTTCGGAAGACCCTTGCGCAATCGCATAAACATTTATGTTGTTATCGCCCAAAGTGCTGAACAATTTTCCCGCAACTCCCGGAGTGCCTCTCATATTTTCACCGATTATCGATACAATTACAAGATTTTCTTTGAGTTCAAATTTTTCAATTGCCTTGGACTTAAGCTCAAAACTCAAATCCTCTTTCATAAGCGCAATTGCTTTTTTCGCATCATCAGCAAGACATACAATACATATCGTATGCTCAGAAGAAGCCTGGGAAATCATTATCATATTTATATTATTTTTTGTAAAAGTTTCAAAAACTTTGGAAGCAAATCCCGGCTGACCAATCATTCCGCCGCCAACAACATTGATAATTGAAACATCGTTAATGCTTGCAATACCAATTATAGGCATATTGTGAGCCTTGGGCTTTTTAACAATCATTGTTCCCGGCGCAGAAGGATTAAGGGTATTTTTTATACACATGGGAATTCCTTTTTCGAAAGCAGGAATAACTGTGCTGGGGTGAATTACCTTAGCGCCAAAGTAAGAAAGCTCCATCGCCTCTTCCACACTTATTTCCGGAACCACAAAAGCGCTTTTTACAATTTTGGGATCTGCGCTTAATACGCCATCAACATCTGTCCATATTTCAATTATGTTTGCGCCTACTCCTGCAGCAATTATTGACGCAGAAAAGTCCGAGCCGTTTCTTCCCAAAGTAGTTGTTGAACCATCTTCTGCAGACGCAATAAAACCAGTAATTACAGGAATCCCTTCTTCCTTGAAAATCCGCTGCTTTATGTTTTTATATGTTTCTTCGTAGTAAACAATAGCCCGCGTATACTGCTTATTTGTTTTTATAATTTCCCGTGAATCCACATAATGAGCTTTTTGCCCAATCGAATTTAGATATGATGCAATAAGAAAGTTATTAAGCCTTTCTCCAAAGCTTGCAATAAGATCAAGGCTTCTTGGAGAACACTCTCTTACAAGCTCAACTCCTTTAAGAAGACTTTCAAGTTCTTCGATCATCTCTTTTATGCTTGCCATTGCTTCCTGTGCAAAATTGCCGCTCATAAGTTCGTTTACAGCTTTTTCCTGCCTTAAAAGCAGCGTACCAATATTTTCTATATAATTGGTTTTTCCTTCTGCGGCAATTTTAGCAGAATTAAGAAGCAGGTCTGTGATTCCCTTCATCGCTGAAAAAACAACTGCAACCCTTGATTTTTTGCTTTCTTCGATAACTATCGAGCAGACATGTTTAATTTTTTCAGCATCTTGCACAGAACTTCCGCCGAATTTCAGTACTTTAATCATTTACTTTTCCTATGTTTTTAGAATTGACGAATCAAATAAATGGTATTATACCTCGTGTTCGTCTCCTCACTCGGTTATGTGCAAGCTTTGCTTGCCCGCAACTCTCGTTTCGTCGACGAATACCGCAGGGCTTTGCCCTGCACACCCTGCGCCTACGGCGCATGCTCCGCAGCCAAAGCTGCGGGGTACGCGTACGCGACCATTTGTTTCCTCATTCGCTCGGTACATAAGAGGCAAAGCCTCTTTGTCCACCTCATCGTTCGGTCATGTGCGTGCAAGCACGCCCGCGACCCTCACTTATTCAGCGGATGCCCGTGCAAGCACGTCCCCTTCGGGTCCGGCTTCGGCGCGACTCTCGCTTCTTTCAGAAATACAAATTATCATTTTTTTTCTGTTTAAATAAGTATTTTTTGCTATATTAATTTGCTGTATTAATATATAAAAATTGTGGAAAAAAGTCTAAAATTTGATTATAATTAGTTGCCATAATTGAATTTTTTAAGAGGGAAAACAGTTTTTTTGCAAAATAAAACAAAAAATCGCCGGTTTTTAAGCATATTTGACTTATTTAGCATATCCGGCAAATTAAGCATAAGCATTATGCTCATTATTTTAACTATCTCATGCGTAACCGGCTCTTCTTTGGAATCTTCGGAGCAAAAAAAAGAAACCGGAAGAGAAGGCGAAAAAAAAATACTGCAGGGAACCCCCAAGACCCACTTTACTCCGCAAGAAATGCAGCTTTTTTTTAACAGCGTTATGAGGCAGCAAATACGGATTGGGAATAAAAGATTCCTGCCTGTAATAGATAACAGACGGCCTGTTTTCGTTGCCCGCGACATTAATAATAATGGGCATACAGAGTTTTTTGCTTTGTTTGCAGAAAGTATTTTGGAGAATGAAACTTCAGGCATATTGCGAAGTGTTGTAAGCGATCTGCGAAATATCTACAGAAGTGATATTTATCAGCGGCAATTTATCCTGGCAGTATTCAGATATCATGAAACTAATAATGAAAAAAAATTTATACATGAGCAAAATATTATTTTGGAAGGCACCGGAGCTTTTTCTTCATTAAAAGAACTGAAGATAGACAGAAACAATAAAATTTACGGAATATCTGCAACCTTTGTAACAAGCGCCGGCACACACGAAGATATAGTTATAAAAGGAAGACAGGCATATTCAATAACTTCCATAAGAAATACGTTGTCAGACTCAACAAGAAAAGAGGATATCAACAATACTGGAGTAATCGATCTCTTGCGCCATAATAAAGTATTTGTTGACGGGCTTGGCGTTGAGACTTTCATTACCTGGTATATATTTGACGGGGAAAGATTTAGATCTGTAAAAACAGTGAATACAGTAAAAGATCTTCGTGTATTTCTTAGGGAGTCACAGATGCACCTGGAAGCAAGGCGAACAGATAGATTTATTAGAAGAGCAGTTGCTCCGCCTGTTTTAGAAAAGCTCAATGCAGCAAGAATCGGGCAGGAAAGAATCATGCAAAGAATTTTTTACCCTGTAAAATGGGAGTACTCATTTTTAATCGATATAAACAGAATGTTGGCGGCTGGTAACGAGATTAGTTTTATTTTTCCCGAAATATATGAAAGCCCTTTTAGAAGAGATCGGGATGGTCTGTACAGTTTTACTACATACGTGAGAGTTCTGCTGCGAAATGGCGGCGTAGCAATATCCTCCGAAAATATGGATACCGATATTATAATAAACGAAGAAATTTACCTTGTAAGAATTTATATGGCAGAAAATCCATTTGAAGATAACAGATTTTTCTTTTTTGTTCATTAAAGCTGATAGGTACTAACCCAAAACCCTTTTCGCTGGCGCAATTGGGTGCAGGAAAATGTAGTAACCCCGCAAGGCGGAGTAGTGGAATTATCAGTATAAAAAAAATCATTGTTGACAATAAATTCTAAAAAATATAAAGTCCCAATATGTGCAAATATTTTATTGATGGCTCTTTCCCCATAAAAGGAAAAATAAAAGCAAGTGGTAATAAAAACGCTGCTCTTCCCTGTATTGCCGCAGCGCTTCTTGCGGACGGCGAAGTAATTCTTGAAAATGTTCCTGAAATAGAAGATGTGTCTGTCATGCTTTCTATAGCGACCAAGCTTGGCGCAACTGTTACAAAAATTAAATCAAACGAATACTCAATAAAAAGCGATGATATAAAATCCGAACTTCCTCAGGAAGAAGCAAAGTCCATACGTGCATCGATTTTGTTTGCCGGCCCCCTGCTTGCAAGAACAGGGAAAGCTGTATTCCCGCCTCCTGGAGGCGATGTAATCGGAAGGCGCAGGCTCGATACCCATTTTCTGGCTTTCGAAGAACTTGGAGCAAGAATAGAGATCGACGGGTTTTTTAAGCTTACTACCAACAAACTGGTTGGCGCAGATCTTTTTCTCGATGAAGCTTCTGTTACAGCAACCGAGAATGCAATAATGGCATCTGTTCTTGCAGAAGGCAAAACAATTATACAAAATGCTGCATCCGAACCTCATGTTCAGGATTTGTGCAGAATGCTCGTCTCAATGGGAGCAAAAATTACGGGAATAGGCTCAAACATACTTTTTATAGATGGCGTAAAAAAACTTTCAGGTACAAAATTTAGAATCGGCTCTGATTTTATAGAAGTAGGTTCGTTTATAGGTCTTGCAGCAGTTACGCGCGGCGAACTAGAAATTGAAGACGCAATACCTTCGGACCTTAGAATGGTTAAAATTGCTTATGCAAAGCTTGGGATACACTGGGAGACAGATGGCTCTGTAATAAAAATAAACTCCGGGCAGAGGCTTCAGGTTGTTTCTGACTTTGGCGGGCATATTCCCAGGATTGATGACGCTCCCTGGCCGGGTTTCCCGCCGGATCTCACAAGCATTATGGTTGTAGTAGCGACTCAGGTTGAGGGAACAGTTCTTATACATGAAAAAATGTATGAATCAAGAATGTTTTTTGTAGACAAGCTTATAGGAATGGGCGCGAAAATTATTTTGTGTGACCCGCACAGAGCAGTTGTCAGCGGGCCTGCAAGGCTTAAAGGCAGTCAGCTTGTTTCGCCGGACATAAGAGCAGGCATGGCAATGGTTATTGCAGCTCTGTGCGCAGAAGGAAGAAGCGAAATACGAAATGTTTTCCAGGTTGAGCGCGGCTATGAAAACCTTGTTTCGCGGCTTAAAAAACTGGGCGCAAGAATAGAAAAAAAAGACTCAGATATCGCGTAAATGTTCTAGGTGCCGCCTGTTCGGCGACGCAGTGTATATCGTTTGCTATGTAGCGTACGCTGCGTCAATAATGTTTGCAAATATATTTTATAACAATTATTATCAAAAGTAATTTCAAAACTACCAGCAATAAATCGTTTCAGATCCTACCATAAAAACATCGCCTGCCGGGGATACATAAAAATGAAAAACATTCGCACTAGCAGGAGTGCTTAAACGCTGAACTGTGCCATTTCTCCGGAAAACTGGAGTTCCTGCTTCTCTGCCCATTATAAAAACATCATTGCCAGATACAAAAACAGAAAAAGCGTTTGTCCAGGTGGAGCTTAACCGTTGGGTAATACCATTTATTATCCAAATGTTACCCATAAATATAATTATGCCTCCAGAGTCCATATAAGGCAAGTAGGCATCTTGAAGCCTAAAAAAATCCGGCTACTCTTTATAACTCTCAATAGAAGAAGCTTTATATACTGTATAAAAAATTGCTGCTGCAAGCTCTATTATTATTATCGTAATCAGGCACAAAGCAGCCCCAAGCATTCCTATTTGCCTCATAAAAATCAGCAATATTTCGCTTTTAAGATATATAATGCATTTTTCAAGAAAATAAATTGCAAATACTACAGCCGGAAGCATTAAAAGCGCCAGATAAGTTTTGTTTGTTCTTCTCTTTAAAAAAGATATTCCCGCTGTTATAACCAATAGCAAGACAAAAATATAGTTAAAAGACCGTATAAATCTTATAAAAAGAGCCTCAGCAGGAGCATACTTTCCTGCACCTATTTTTGAAAGCAGCTCAAGGTTCTGTATCAAAAAAGAAGTTCTCATTTTTGAAAACCTGTTTCCCTCTATTCCAAGATACATAAAAGCTTCTTGAGGAATATTGAGGTCAATAGATGAAACCCTTTCATTCCTGTTTCCTGTAATAATCTCTGGATATAGAAATAATCTTCTTTCCCTTCCTACGCACAGCATGTAAAGCGTATTTCTCATAACTTTGCCATACTGCGATTTAATATGTCTTTCTATTTCGCCTGATGAATTAAGATTTATTATGTTAATATCAAAAAGATAGACATTATTGCCTGTAAAAACAATTTTTCTGGCAAAAACAAGTTCTTTCCCGTTATCTGCATTGTTTATAAAAGCAATATCATGTTTTCCCGGTGCAAAATATATCCTTTGCACATCCTCATAAAAAAAAGCATTTTCCGAAAGTAATAAAAAAAGCTTCTCTCCCAGACCTGCCAGTTCCCGATCAAGCGGAAACTCATCGGAAAGTGTATGAAAAAGGTAATATGCCCCGTAAAGATCCCTCGATTCAATGCGGCTTGCAAGATCAATTTTCCCGCTAAAGAGCCTCTGTTCTGCTATTCTGGCAGGAGCAAAAACCAAGAGGTTTTCTGCCGCTCTTTCCAGAAGCTGACCAGCCCTGACCCTGGTGTTTCTAAACCCGCCCGCCATTTGCGCATAAAAAGCAGCAGACGAATATTTCCCCCGCGTATAAAACTCCTCTGCCATTTCAAGAAGCCGTTGACCTGTTCTATCGTCGCCCGGGATAGCTTGCATTCTGTCCTCGATGATTTCATCCGGAAAAACAATCGGCCAGGCAATTCTTATTTCATTTCTAAGATCAATAGCTCGCGTATTGTTTCTATCAATATGTAAATATAGGTCTATAAAAATTAATGCTTTTTCCACATTTCCGGCTGCCAGATTTTTTTCTGCCTGCTGAAAATAAAACACCCCGGAATTGGAAAGTTCTTCAAACCACTTCTTTCTCTCAATCAATCTGGGTTCCCCAAAAAAAACGAGAAAAATGTAAACTAGCAGTGTTGGAACTAGGGCAGGGAGAAATGAAATAAGCCGCGCCGCCCCGTCTTCTTCTTCGCCAGCGTATTTATTTTTTTCTGCCAATACAATAAGAATAAAGATAGCGCCTGCGGAAATTGGCAAAAAAAGAGATGAAAAAATCAAAAGAGATGATATTAAAAGAAAAGGGGGAATTAGTATTTCGACAGCAGGTCTTGGAAGCAGAAAAAAGGCATAAAGCGCTATAAGAACCAGAAAAGCAAGATGAGTAAGAAGAAGATATTTTATATTTCTGCTGGTTGCTAGCTTCATGTGCGAGCCTTCTGTTTTGCGCCGGGACCGGGCTTCATGAGCAATAATATTTTTATTAATAGAACAGAAAAAGAAATTACAATATATGCAAAATAATATGAACCAGGGTCAAAAAAAATTAAATTTTTTATTGGCTGCAAAAAGCCTGGAAAAGGAGTCTTTTGAATAAAATAATTAAACCAAAGAAAACAGAAAATCAACGATTGGGAAAAAAAATAATTAATTAAAGGCCATTTTCCTGTTGAGAGAAAAAAAGATATGGAGGAGATAGTTGCTATTATCGCAAAAGCCTTTATAAATGTTGTCAATAAATCGGAGTTGCCGGATTTCCCCACGCTTTCAGCCATAAAAGAAGAGTGTTTTATAAGAAAGCCAAAGAATTTGCCGGGAAAGCCCGGTTCTCCAACAATAAATCTGTCATCAATTCCCTGAATTCTTAACAGTTTATCGTCTGAAACAGAATAGATGCCGGAAAAAGTTCCGATCCGGCTTCCTGGAAAATCTCTTTTGCTTACTATAACCCCTGACAATTGGTTGTCTTGGACTTTATCAGCAAAAATAATGTTTCTGCCTGATGTATAAAAACGCCCGGACTCCACCTCAAAAGAGACAGCCTGGCTTTTAAAAGGAAAAAAAATAGCTGCACCTGAAAGCAATAATGACAACAACAAGGCTATTGCAAAGTATTTTAATACACTGTTTGTTCTTTTGTTCTTCCAAAAAGCAGGAATGCAAAAAATTGCGCAGAGCAGGATAATCAATGAGAGATTGTTTTTTAGAAAAATGATTAAATTAATTCCTTTTTCAGCATCATTGGGCATGAAATTTTTGGCAAAAGTAATAAAAAAAGCTATGACAATGAAAAATAGAAAATATAAAGCACTTTTTATAATAGACATTTTTTGGGAAGTCATTCAAGCAGAATTTTACCATGCTGCTGTATGACTTGCAATAACTATTTCAGATACCCACAAGCTATCATTGCAAAAAGCAGGCTTGTAAATTTTTGGAGAAAATAGTGTGAAGTCAAAATAATTATAAGTAATTATGAGAGCAATGCGACAGCTTGGGTATTCTAATATTTAAAAATCACTATTGTCTCAATAATATAGGAATCAACAGATTATTAGCAATATTACCCTAGAAAAACCTGACCATTATTATCGATAGCAAGAATTGTCTTGCATTCAGAACATCGGAATCTGCCTGCCTTAATTGCTTTAAGCTTTTTCGAGCAAATAGGGCATTTGAATATTTTAGGAAATAAATCTGATGTTTTTTGGATATTTCCTTTGTTGAAAAAGTCTATAGCATCGTCAAAAGAGTCTTTAATATTGAAAAACTGCGAAAATCCAAGAAGCTGAAAAACTTCATAAACTTTTGGTTGTATTTCCAGAAGAACAATATCTCCGCCCCTTGGCTTTAATGTCTTAAGAAACGCCGTAAAAGAGCCTATACCTGTACTTGATACATAATTAAGCCCATTGCAGTTGAAAATCAGCTTAGTAAATCCAGCTTCCACAGCTTTGGAAATTCTTTTTTGGAAAGAGTTGGAGTTATATGTATCAATATAACCAGTAAGATATATTACAATGACTTTATTATCGGACTCAACTTTTTGTAACCTGATTTTTAGGCTGTCATCTTTTTCGTCATCAAATCCAGGCACGATTTCATTATTCGACATAAATTTCCCTTCTATCCAAAAAATAATTTGCAAAACACAAACTTATTTTTTATCTTAATAATATAAGTTTTTTGCTGTTTTGTCAAATGATTGATAAACACTATCATCTCTATTTGATATTATCGGTGCTTTATATCAAATAATGATATTATTTCTAGTTTATTTTGTAAATATCTTATAATATTTATACATATTTTTCTATACTTTTATTTAACTTTGGAGGAATATTTAATGCAAAAAAGAATTTTTGCTCCTTTTTTTCTGTTTTTTATTAGCCGCCGTAGCGAGAACCGCGGGCAAGCAGAGCTTGCACATGACCGAGTGAGGAGGCTAACAAAAAGTATTATACCACAGGGATTGCTCTGCGGTATAATACTTTTTATATGTTGCAGCAGCGCTCTTTTTGCCGGCTCTGCGCCCGGTTTTGATAATTATGTTAATTTTGGAATATCCATGAGAGAGCTTACAGCCCATGTGCAAAGCGGAGACTTGGGACCTGTCCGAAATAGATACCTTATCCTGAATGGTTCTTTTGTTTCTTTTACTGTTATTGACAACACGCCAGCCACTTATACTGTTGAGATCGAGCTTATAGACGGGGAGTGGGTAGGGGTTTCCGATGTTTTAATCTTCAGAGCCATAATTGTCTTTAGCGGCAGAGAGTTTCAAGCCATGTTTCCCGAAAGACGCAGAGGCGCGCCTGGTCCCATGGAAATCGCGCTGAATTCCGGGCTTATTGTGGTGGCAAGACTAAAAGAAACACGGGAACACAGAGGAGAAGTTATTCCTGTTCTTTATGGCTATCACTTGCGGGTATTTAAATCTGCATAAAAAAGAACGCCCAAAAGCGGCGGGGAGTTTTTAATGAAACAATATCACGATCTAGTAAAATATGTACTTGAAAATGGCACAAGAAAAGTAAACCGCACCGGAGTTGCAACACTTAGCTGTTTTTCCTGCTTTTATAAGGTAGATATTTCAGAATCATATCCGCTGATAACAACAAAAAAAATTTTTTTTAACTCCATGCTCAGGGAGCTTCTTTGGTACCTTTCTGGCGAAGAGCACATCAGAAATTTGAGAGACCACACAAAGATTTGGGATGCCTGGGCAGATTCCGAAGGCCGCCTTGAAACAGCTTATGGCAGATTTTGGAGAAGATTCCCCGTGCCTGCCAAAGGACTTGATATGGAAGCCTGGTCTGAGAAATGGATTAATACTGATGAACACACAGGCGAAAAAGTTTTTGACCAAATAGCATACATTATAGACTCCCTTAAAGAGATAAAGCAGAATCCTGCTTCCAAAGCAGCGCGACGCCTGGTTGTCTCTGCATGGCACCCTGCAAATGCTGCGGAAAGCCTTCTTCCGCCATGCCATTACACATTTTGTTTTTATGTTGCAGGCGATAAGCTTAGCTGCCACCTTACGCAAAGATCCGCAGACATAGCCCTGGGCGTCCCCTTTAACCTTGCGTGCTACTCCCTGCTTACAATGATGCTCGCAAAAGAAAGCGGCTTTCTTCCCGGAGAATTTGCCCACACGCTGGTTGATGCTCATATTTACGAAAACCACATCGAAGGGCTTAAAACCCAGCTCCTGCGTACCCCCCGCGAGCTCCCCAAAGTAAAAATCGCAGACAAGCCCTTTGCCCAGCTTACGTTCGAAGACTTTGAACTTATAGGTTACGACCCTCATCCAGTAATAAAATTTGAGGTTGCGGTTTAATGTCCCTCTCCTTACGTAACCCCGACGCAGATCCGGGGCTTATCGAAAAACCAATTTCGATTATTGTTGCCATGACAAAAAATCGCGTAATTGGCTGCGAAAACAAATTGCCCTGGCATATCCCGGAAGACCTCAAGCTCTTTAAGCAAGTTACAATGGGCAATATTATACTGATGGGCAGAAAAACTTATGATTCTATTGGCAAACCGCTGCCCGGAAGAAAAAATTTTGTAGTTACAAGACAGGCAAGCGAGTCTAGTGCTGCACAATACGAGCCCGGGAAAGTGTACTACTTTAAATCCTTGGAAGATGCTATCCAGGCTTCTTTTAGAACTGATGGCACCCCTTTTATTATTGGCGGCGCATCTGTTTATGAGCAAGCCCTGCCTTTTGCCCAAATCCTCTATATCTCTTTGATAAAAAAAGATTATGCAGGAGATACATACTTTCCTGAATTTAACTTAGCAGAGTGGAATATAATAGAAGAAAAAGATTTTACAGACTTTACCCTGAATGTTTACACCCGAAAGTAGCGGGCTGGTTTGCCTGACTTTATATCAATATAATATAGAATTTATAGTTTTTTTGTTAATGTGTATCATAAAACATGGGGGCAAAAGCTGGCTAAAATGTCAAAAAAATCCTTAGTGCTTCTAGTTCTGTCTATTTATATCTTTGTTACAGGTGTTATCATCGTTCTTATAAGTATCGATTATGCTGCTACTTCTATAAATTATAATGGTTCGAAACGGAGAAAGTTACCAGTTTATAGGCAGGACACCAGAGTCTTGGGTGCGGACGCAGACGAAAAACACGACTTCGTTGCGACGTGAAGCCGAGAGGCTATCAACAAAATGTGTAAAATTTGCTCTCAAAAAGCTAAAAATTGTGTAAAAAGTACTTTTAAAAAGCCTAAATATTGTGTAAAGTATCAGTGTGAAGAGAAATGTATTAAACACGCTTTTAAACTGGAAAAACAGCCCAAACAGGAAACCTGTTGTGCTTAAAGGCGCCCGGCAAACAGGCAAAACCTGGGTAATGCACGAGTTTGGCAAGCTTTATTACGATTATACCTTTGTTTTTAACTTTGACGAAGAAGAGGCGTTGGGCTCAATATTCCAGACAAACAAAGATCCTCTGCGCATAATTGAACGCCTTGGCATGTTGAGCGGAAAGAAAATTGAGCCTAAAAAGCATTTAATAGTTTTTGACGAGATACAGGAATGTCCCGAGGCGCTGAACAGTTTAAAATACTTTTGCGAGAAAGCGAATGATTATCACATTGTTTCGGCGGGCAGTATGTTGGGCACGCTTCTTAGCCAGCCCAAATCTTATCCGGTTGGAAAAGTAAATATAATCAACGTATATCCCCTTGTTTTTGATGAATTTCTGGCAGCAATTGACGAACCGCTTTACGGCTATTACAATTCAATAAACAAAGAAACGCCAATCGAAAAAATATTCCACAATAAGTTACTGGAAGCGTATAACTATTATCTTATAATCGGCGGTATGCCGGAATGTGTTTTAACATGGGTAAATACAAAAGACCCGGAAAAAGTTAAGCAGGTTCAAAGCGAGCTTTTAACGCTTTATGAAAATGATTTTTCAAAGTACAACGGAAAGATTAACAGCGGACGAATACTTCTTGTTTTTCGCAGCATAGTAACCCAGCTTGCAAAAGCAAACGAAAAATTTATCTACGGTTGCGTAAAAGAAGGAGCGCGCGCAAGAGAGTTTGAAGAAGCTATCGAATGGCTTGTCTCGGCAGGCATGGTTATACGAGTTTGCAATGTTAGTAAAAATGAACATCCGTTGAATGTTTTTCAGCAACCGGGGAACTTTAAATTATTCATGTTTGATACAGGCTTGTTAAAACACTCAGCCGGTGTCAGTAACGAGGCAATACTAATAAAATTTGATTATCAATTTAAGGGACCTTTGACCGAAAACTATGTTTTGCAGCAGATACGCGATATGTTTGATGTTGAGCCGAAATTTTTCTCTCAAAAGGAGACAACTGCAAACGAGATTGATTTTTTGCTGCAAGAGAGCTTAAACATAATTCCTGTTGAGGTAAAAAGCAGCGGAAATGTGCAATCAGCCAGTTTCAGTAAGTATCTGGACAAATACTCGCCAAAAAAAGCAGTGCTCTACTCAAAAAATGAATATCATAGGGGCGAAAGATTTACGAATATTCCATTGTATCTCGCAGGAAAAACAAAAGAGCTAACGTAGGGCAGGAAACGATTGCTTACTTTGACTTTGCTTTGCGGGGGGCTGCGCCGCGGGAGCTATTGGCAGGTTTGGGGCTTGACTTCGCAGAGCGAGCGCTGTCGCCGGGTTTTGTCTTGTTCCAGTGCGGTATGAGCGCGCCTGAATGGTTTCCGATTAAATCTTTGCGGTTTGCTTTCTCAAGAGCTTTGCGAACAAGATTATAGTTTTCCGGCCTGTTATAATGAATTAGCGCTTTCTGCATTTTCTTTTCTTCTTCGGTTAGCGGAACATGGACTTTTTTCAAAGTTAGCGGATCTAATCCTGTGTAATAGATGCAGCTTGAAAGAGTGCCCGGAGTAGGGTAAAAATCCTGCACCTGATCCGGGATATATCTGCTTTCCTTAAGATGCAGGGCAAGCTCAATTGCATCTTCCAGAGTTGATCCGGGATGCGCAGAAAGAAAATATGGAATAAGATATTGCTTTTTCCCCAGCAGTGCATTCTCTTTTTTAAATCGCATCACGAACTCTTCGTAGATTTTTCTGTTTGGTTTGCCCATAAGCTCAAGCACTTTGTTGGAGATATGCTCAGGCGCTACTTTAAGCTGCCCGCTTATGTGGTGCTCGCAAAGTTCTTCCAGAAAATTCCCTGCTTTATTGGACGCAACATCCGGGTCGAGCAGTAGATAATCAAACCTTATTCCGGAGCGTATAAATACTTTTTTAACCTTCTCAACTTTTCTTAATTTTCTTAACAGCTCAACATATTCCTTGTGGCTTACTTCAAGATTTTTGCAGGGTGATGGCGTTAGGCATCTGCGGCTGCAGCTTCCTTTTTCAAGCTGCTTTTTGCACGAAGGGTTTCGGAAATTTGCTGTTGGCCCGCCGACATCGTGGATATAACCTTTAAAGTCTGCCATGCTGGCAATTTGCCTGGCTTCCATCAGTATGGAATCATGGCTTCGGCTGACTACTCTTTTACCCTGATGAAAAGCGAGCGCGCAAAAGCTGCAGCTTCCAAAGCAGCCGCGCGAACTTGCGATGCTGAACTTTACTTCCAGTAACGCCGGAACTCCGCCTTTGCTGTCATAAGAGGGGTGGGCTTCTCTTGTGTATGGAAGGCTGTATACTGCGTCGAGCTCTTCTCTTGTAAGGGGGAAGGCGGGCTGGTTTTGCACAACATATTGATTGCCGGTCTGTTCTGCAAGAACAGAGGCTGTGATGGGGTCGTTGTTTTTGTAAGCTGCGGCAAAATTTTGGGCAAAGAGTTTTTTCTCTTTGGAAGCTTCTTCAAAAGAAAGCAGAAACTCGATTGCCTTGCCGCCGCTGCCGGGTTCGGGGCGAGCAGAAGTTTTCCACACAGTTCCGCGCACATTGGTAATGGTTTTAATCGCTTCGCCTTGTTTAAGGCGTTGCGCTATCTCTTTTATGCTTTTCTCTGCCATTCCGTAAACCAGAATATCTGCCTTTGAATCAATCAGTATGCTGCGCCGAATGGAGTTGCTCCAGTAATCATAGTGCGCGAGCCTTCGCAAAGATGCTTCAAGCCCGCCGAGAATTACGGGGATATTGCCGTAAGCCTGACGTATCGCAGAAGTGTAGGCGATAAGCGCTCTTTCCGGCCGCTTATCAGGTGCGCCGCCGGGAGAATAAAGGTCTTCGCTGCGTTTTTTTTTGAACGAGGTGTATTTCGCAACCATTGAATCGATATTTCCGGAAGTTACGAGAAAACCCAGCTTCGGCTTGCCAAAAACCTTGAACGCATCGGGCTTGCCTGTTCCCGTCTCTGGCTGGGCAATAATTCCAATGCTGTATCCTTTGTTTTCAAGCACGCGGGCAATTATAGCTGCCCCGAACGAAGGGTGATCCACATAAGCATCGCCTGTAACCAGGACAAAATCAAGCTCGCCCCAGCCCCGTTTTTTTGCTTCTTCTATGGTAATTGGCAAAAATTCCACGCTTTCACACTACTACATTGTCTATTTTTTAACAATTAAAAGATGGGTTTTGTCATGGAAATCAATTTTCATCGTGCAAAGACCGTGATATCGCGCGGCTTGCGACTGTGCTGCTCTCCGAGTCCTCGCTGACACTGCGGATGGCTCGCATCCCAGTCTCCAGCCTTCCGAAGGGTGGTTGTCACCGGTTTTACCAGTTGGCCGCACGCGATTTCGCTGGAAACTTCGTTGCGACGTGAAGCCGAGAGGCCATTGTGTGGATTCCGTTTTTCAACGGGATGACATGGCATCCTTAGTGCGAAATATTGTGAGCAAAGGTGAATTTTCTGGAAAAATGCACCTAAAAAGGCCGGAGGAGCGCTTATCGAGAAAAGGTATTATATGTATAATACTTTTTTGACCTCCTCGCTCGGTCATGTGCAAGCTAGCTTGCCCGCGACCCTCTCTTCGTCGGTCAATAAAAAAATAAAAAAAGAAAATTGACTTGTAGACTTTTCTCTGATAATATTTTATTATCCTCATTTTATTATCTAGTGTAATAATGTCCATAACAGTAAAAAATATCACTTTTGATTTTTGATTATGGTACAACTATGCTCTGGTGAAGGAGTTAAGGATAGGTGTCTAAAACAGGGTTTCCTATTGTTCATTTTTACGATCAAGACTTTGTTGATATATATAACAAAACCTGGACATGGCTTTATGATTTCTGGAAAAAAGGGTCGAAAAGAAATGTATTACAGCAAAAATACTTTAATTACCCTAAAAGTAATTATATAAGTCAGTATGAAGCGTGTCTTTCGACGTTCTTTTTGGTTTACAGCAATAATATATTTTCTCCTTTTGCGTCTCTGGATAACTTTTATTCCAAGCAAGAAGAGTCCGGTGCTATCAGAGGATTATATAGCGAAGAAGATGGCAAGCCAATTGTAAGGGAAGATAATCCAGAAGTGGTTCATCCGCCGCTTTTTTCGTGGGCAGAATATAACCTCTACCACAAAATCGGGCTTAAAAAGCGCTTAAAGGAAATACTTCCGACTCTTGAAAAATATTATGGCTGGCTTGAAGTAACATTTCAGAGGGAAAATGGGCTTTACGCAACGCCTCTTGCGTCGGTTGTAATGGGCAATACGCCAAGGGAAAAAGCCTGCTATCTTATTGATTTTAATGCAATGCAGGCAATAAATGCGCTTTATCTCTCTGCTATTGGCGATATTCTTAATGATAAAGAAGTAAGTTTTAGGTATAAAAAGAAATATTTTTCGCTTAAGACCAGAATAAACGCTCTTATGTGGGATGCCGAGGATCGCTTCTACTACGACCTTGACGAGGAGGGCAATTTCGCAAAAGTGGAAACTATCGCTTCTTACTGGACTCTTCTTGCGGAAATCCCAAACGAAGATAAAGCTAATTTCATGATTAGCAAGCTTTCAAGTGATGAATTTGTAACAGAAAACCCTTTTCCGTCTCTCTCCACGCGCTCGGAATTTTTTAGCGAAGACGGCAATGGTTTTCGCGGCTCTGTTTTTTCGCATCTTACGTTTATGATTATTAAAGGTCTGGAAAAATATGCGCGGAACGATCTTGCAAGGGAATGTACTATAAGGCATCTCTATTTTATTCTCGATACTCTTCATCTGGAGGGAGAGAAAAAAGGCAATATTTACGAAGCGTATCTTCCCATGCGGGAAGGTCCTGCCAAGCCGCCGGTTGGTTATGTGCCAAGTAATAATAAGGCTGATAATTTTCCGCGAGAGCTTTTTTTGAACTATACAGCTTTAAGTACAATTACACTGATGATTGAAAATGTTATAGGTCTGTATATAAGTCTGCCAAGAAAAACAGTTGACTGGATAGTTCCTACTATAGAAATAATGGGCATAGAGGATTTATCGCTCAAGCGCAACATGATTACGATTCTTGCGAACAAGAGCGGGCGCGGTTGGGAGATTAGGCTTGAGTCCGAAAAACTATACTATTTTACGATTAACATAATTGGGGTTAAGAAAAAGACGCTTCCTATACCTTCGGGAAAATGCTCCATGCTTATAGATAAATTATAGGCAAAGTTCTACTTTGCCTATAATTTACTCCGACGAAGGAGGAGCAAGCTTTAGATAAAGCACTGCTCCGGTTATAATTTATCCCGGTGAAAGTCGGGGAAAACTTTAGCTGGTCAAAAAAAACGAAAAAAATTGCTTTAGCGCACTCCAAAACCAACCAACTTTTGGGAATTTCAGTGCTTTTTCATTGATAGCCCATCTCTTGACTGCTATTTTATCATGTTTTTTGGTTTTTTTCATGCGTTTGCCGTGGATTAATAAAAAAAATTAGTGCACATAAAAAAAAGAAAAATATTATATTATATTATATTATATTATATTATATTATATTATGTCTGTATCATAATATTAAGGTTAGGAGATTGTCATGGGTAATGTAAAAAATCTGTGCCAGGAATTAAATACAATCATCTCAGAGATAAATTCTTCTGCTTTTAAGATAGCCCCTGCGAGTATGGAAAAACTTGAAAAAATAGGTGCGGACGCTGCCGAATTAAACATGAAGGCAGGAAAAGGTCTTATTGATAACCTTATCGGGGTTTTAAAGTCATTTCAGGCAGGCAAATCTAACGAAGATAGCGTATCGCTCAGGCTTACAGCATTGGAATTCTATATAAAAAACATTCTGGAAAACCCGGCTGACACCGAAGAAGAACTATAATTTTGTAAAAATTAACCACGTAATTTAGCATCTCATCACCTTGATTTAAATTCCTTGAAGTATACAAATTTTTTAAAAAAGTTGTAAAAACAGCTTGCGCAAGAAAAAATTATAGTATTAAATAATAAGTTTGTATAATTGTCCTGGATTATGCTTTTTTAAACATGAAGATTTTACTATGTAACTATATATAAAAAAGACTTCAATGCTTGGAAAGTAAATGCTACTATGCGCAAAGCACGCGAAAGCGAGCGCCGGAACTACGTTTGCTCGCTTTCGGTGTCAACGCGACACTCGGCTCTTGGGGTAGTAAGATTACAGCAGGATAATTTGAAGGAGAAATTTTATTATGTATAGTACATTTGCATACTTGGAACAGTTTCGCGGAAAAGTATTTACCGGCAAACTTCCTACTGTTTTGGAGCTGTTTCTTGTTTCCGAAGCAAGATTTCCCAATAAAAATTGTTTTACCTCTTTTTACCCCGAAACAACAATTTTGTCATTCACAGAAGCAAAAAAGAAGATTTTTGCTGTTGCCAAAACTCTTATGGACAATGGAGTTAAAAAAGGAGACTTTGTAGCGCTTACAGGAAAAAATTCTATTGAATGGGCAGTGTCTTATCTTGGCATTATTGCAGCAGGCGGGGTAGTAATTCCTCTGGACTATCAGTTTCTCGAAACAGAAATGGAAAACCTTATAGCATTTACCGATACCAGAATAATAATTATAGATGAAGAAAAATACGACGGCGTAGGAATAACTCCCGGAAAAGATTTTGTAAAGTTTTCATTATCGAAAGCAAAACCAAATTATATTTTTGATGTAATAGGAGAGCCTGTTGATAAGCCAGTTTTGGTTTCACCTGATGATTTAGCAGCAATTCTTTTTACTTCCGGAACAACCGGCAATCCTAAAGGGGTTATGCTTACTCATTCAAATTTTGTTAACGACTGTCTTTTAGCGCAGATGAATTTAAATATTTTTCACACAGATGTTTTTTATGCTATTCTTCCTCTCCACCACTCTTATTCAATGCTTGCTGTTTTTATAGAGTCAATATCTGTTGGTGCAGAGATAGTTTTTGGCTCAAAGCTGGTTGTAACGCAAATGCTTGCGGATTTGAAACAGGGTAAAGTTACCATGTTTCTTGGCGTGCCAATGCTTTTTAACAGAGTATTAAAAGGGATTCTGAAAGGAGTAAGGGCAAAAGGAGTCATTGTATATGGTATTATAAGATATCTTCTTTTTGTAAGCGGCATCGTAAAGAAACTTTTTGGAATAAATATTGGGAAAAAGCTTTTCAAAAGCGTTCTCGACAAAGCTTCTCTCTCTACAATAAGAATTTGTATTAGTGGCGGCGGTCCTCTCAATCCTTCTACATTTAAAATATATAATCAGCTTGGAATAAATTTTGTTCAGGGCTATGGACTTACAGAAACATCTCCGATTGCCGCGTTAAACCCTGTGGAGCATTTCAAAATAAAATCTGTTGGGAAAATAATCCCGGGCGTGGAGGTAAAAATAGTCGAGCCTGATAGCGTTGGCAGAGGCGAGATAGCCATAAAAGGACCTATTGTTATGCAGGGATATTATAGAAACCCGGAAGCCACAAAAGAAGTTTTGAAGGAAGATGGTTTTCTCTATACAGGCGATGTGGGTTATCTTGATTCTGAAAATTATCTATATCTTACAGGAAGAAAAAAATCTTTGATTGTTACAGGCGGCGGAAAAAATGTTTTTCCCGAAGAAATCGAGGATAAATTCCAGCTTTGTGACGAAGCAGAACAGGTTTTTGTTCGCGGATATTTAAAAAATAAAAACGATGTAGCAGAAGAGATTGAAATAATGTTTTACCCTTCCGAAGAATTAAGAAATAATTGTACAAAAGAAGAAATTTATGCAAAAATGGAAAAAATTGTAAGCGAAGTCAACAAGCAGTCTCCGCAATATATGTGGATAACGAAAATAGGAATATTGGATGCCCCGCTTGAAATGACTTCGACCAAAAAGGTAAAAAGACATAAGGTGGCAAAATAACAATGCTTATAATACCGGCCATTGATATTCTTGGCGGAAAATGCGTAAGGCTTTATAAGGGCGACTACAGCAAGGTAACAGTGTATAACGATGACGCTGTTGCTGTTGCCGCAGCCCTGGAGGCAGCCGACGCAAAACGCATACATATTGTTGATCTCGATGCTGCTCGCGGAAAAGGCATTAACAACAGGAAGATTATTTCAAACATCAGAAAAAAGGTAAAAGCTGTTCTTGAGCTTGGCGGCGGTATTCGAAGCGAAGAAGATATTAGCGAATTACTTTCCATAGGGATCGACAGGCTTATTCTTGGAACTGTTTTTGCAAGAGAGCCTGAGAAATGTTTAAGCTGGATCAAGAAATATGGCGGCAGCAAATTTATTGCCGGAATAGATGCTCTTAACGGAGAAGTCCGCATTTCCGGCTGGGAAGAGGGTTCCGGGCTTAAAGATAGTGATCTTGCCAAAAAAGCAGCAGAAGCCGGGTTTTGCAGTATTATTTATACAAACATCTCAAGAGACGGAACTTTATCCGGGCCGGATACTGAAAATACAAAACGAATAGCCGAAGAATCCGGACTTCCTGTTATAGTCTCCGGCGGCATAAGCTGCGAAGATGATTTTCAAAAAATTACCCAAGATGCTGCCGCAAAAGGCAAGATAGCAGGAATTATTACCGGAAAAGCTTTTTACGATGGGAAATTCGATCTTGCTTCTGTTATAAAAAAGTATCAGAAAAACGAGGGAACGATTTTTTAGCTTCTTAGGCGTTGGGCTTGTATCGTGTATCATGGCTTCCGCTGAATTCTGCTTCAATTTTTTCTGACAAAACCCGCGCCTTTGTGCCTTCTCCGTACGACACCCATTACATTCCGGGACTTGCTTTGTGGTTTAATACTTTCTATAATATAGACGATTAGAATAGAAGAATCAGGAGAAATCGTGAGAATAAAATATCTTGAGAGAATCAAAAAAGGAGTAGTTCTTTTTGACGGCGCAATGGGAACAATGCTTTACGAAGAGGGCGTTCCGCTAAACAGCTGTTTTGAAGAGGTCACTGTTTCCAACCCAGCACTTGTTGGCAATATCCACAGGCGCTACATCGACGCAGGCGCGCAAGTTATCGAAACAAACAGTTTTGGCGCAAATCCAATAAAACTTAAAACATATCAAATTGAAAACAGAACAGAAGAGATAAACAGGGCAGCGGCGCGGCTTGCAAGAAAAGAAGCGGGCAACGATATCTATGTTGCCGGTTCTGCGGGACCGCTCGGGCAGCGGCTTGCTCCTCTTGGTCCGATTAGTATAAAAGATGCAGAAGAAGCATTTAAAACCCAGATCGCTGCCCTTGTTAGTGAAGATATAGACCTTATTATTTTTGAATCCTTTCGGGAAACAGATGAGCTGCTTCTTGCTGTGAAGGTTGCGAAATCGCTTGCTCCGGATATACCGGTTCAGGCGCAGTTTACTCTCGGTCCCTTTAATGTTGAAGAATACAAAAGGCAGGCTCCTTCCATTGCGCAGCAGCTTGAGGCAGAAAGCGCCATAGATGCAGTTGGCGTTAACTGCGCGGTAGGTCCCGACCACATTCTCGAAATACTGATGGCTATAAAACCTTTTGTAAAAAAACCAATTGCCGTTATGCCAAACGCAGGCTTGCCGCGCGAAATCGACAACAGAAATATGTACCTTGCATCCCCGGCTTATTTCGGTAACTATGCGCTTAAATTTATGGAAGCAGGAGCTTCTATTATAGGCGGATGCTGCGGTACAACGCCGGCTCATATTAAAGAGGCGGGGAAAATGGTTCTCTTCCTGGGTGCGGCTGTTTCTGAAGTTAAAGTTACTTCTGTAGCTGAGAAAGCAGTGCAGGAAAAAGAAGAGGTGCCATTGGCAAACCGCACTTCTCTCGGAAAAGCGCTTGCTGACGGAAGCTGGATTACAACAGTGGAGCTCATCCCGCCTATGGGTACGGATTTAACAAAAATTATTGAGCGCTCTGCAGAATTAAAGAAAAAAGGGATTCAGTATATTAATTTACCGGACGGACCGCGCGCTTCTTCGAGAATTTCTGTTGGAATAACAGCGCTCGAAATAGAAAGAAAAGCAGGGATCGAGACAATCCCGCATATTTGCTGCCGGGATAAAAACCTTATAGGGATTCAGTCCGAGCTGCTTGGTTTTCAGGCTGTTGGCTTGCGAAATGCTTTTATAATTACAGGCGACCCGCCAAAAATCGGGAACTACCCGGACGTTACCGGAGTTTTTGACGTTGACGCCATAGGGCTTATTGCGCTCGCAAAAAGGCTCAACAAAGGAATCGATTTTGGCGGCAAAGAGCTCGCTGGCCAAACAAGTTTTGTAATTGGCGCAGGGGCAAATCCTGCAACAACAGGGCTTGAGCGCGAAATTGAGCGCTGTTTTCAGAAAGCAGAGGTTGGCGCAGATTATTTTATTACTCAGCCGGTTTTTGATTTTGAACATCTTTTGAATTTTCTGGATAAAATAAAAGAGACAAAGCTTCCTGTAATTGCAGGAATATGGCCGCTTGCCTCGTACCGCAATGCTCTTTTTCTCAATAACGAAGTTCCTGGCGTTACTATTCCGGATCATATTATGAAGCGGATGGAAAAGACTCAGACAAAAGAGGAAGGCGTAAGAGAGGGCATTTTAATTGCCCGCGAAATTCTTGCCAAGGTGAAACCAGCCGTAAAAGGCATACAGATAAGTCCTCCGTTTGGAGCTATACAGAGCGCCATAGACGTTATACGAGAAGACTTTGAGTAAATTGCTTTCCGGCGGGGAACCTTCCCAGCCTTGTGGGCTGGACTTCCCCGACTCAAAGTCGGGACTTCGCGCACCCGCTAATGCTTGCTCAACGGGAAGTTCCTGCCAGGGGCGGACATTGAGATACAAGTGCATCTTTCTTGATCATGATGATACTGCTGTAGACAGCACTCCTTCGATTCATTACAAGGCGCATATAGAAGTTATGAAAATAATGCGCCCCCATCTCCCGCATCTTTCTCTTGATGACTGGTTTAGAAAAAACTTTGACCCTGGAATTATGGGATATATGAAAGGCGAATTGGGCATGACAGATGAGGAAATCCAGATTGAATACAATATTTGGCGCGACTATGCAAAAACAATTATTCCGGACTTTTTCCCTGGAATTATAGAAACGCTTATTCAGTATAAAAAACTTGGCGGAAAAGTTGTTGTTGTTTCTCATTCAGATAAAGACCTTATTGAAAGGGATTACAGAGCCAAGGGGTTTTGCGGAGATGAATCATTTTTTCCTGATATGATTTTTGGCTGGACAACCGATGCAACTAAGCGCAAGCCAGCTCCCTGGCCTGTATTAAGTGCGCTTGAGGCTTTTGGAATTGCCCCCAAAGATTCTGTAATAATTGATGACCTTAAACCAGCAGTTATTATGGGACGCAGTGCAGGCGTTGATGTTGCAGCAGCAGGCTGGGCATACAATATTCCGGAGATAAAAGCCTACATGAAAGAGAACAGCGTTGTTTACCTTAATTCTGTAGAAGAATTCAAAAACTTCCTGCTGGGTTAACCCCTCTGACTATATTTTGTTATCAATTACTTTTGATAGCAGTATTTCTTCTATATTTCTTCTTGCGTCTAGCACAAACATTATATATGCGCTTTTGTTGTCATTTTCAATTTTGCAGTACACTTTCCATGGATATATAACAATTTCATAAATATCAAATATTCCGATATCCTTTAATTCCTGAACCTGCTTTGTTTTAACTTTATCATTCTCCAGAAGATCTATTTTTTTGATTATTTTATCATATATATTATTTGCAACACTTTCTCCGGCATTGTTCTTGTAATATTCAAGTATTTCATTAAATGAATCTACGCCATCTTGTGTCCATTCAATTTTTCGCATCGTTTCTTCGACCCAATGTCTCTTTAAATATTTTTTTCGCAGCCTCGTGATTTATTGTTTTTTTATTCTTAATATCCTTTTCGCTAAAACTCAATAATTTCGCCAAATGTATTGCATTAAGTGTTTTTTGATAACTTTCTATATCGATAATTACTGCTTTTGCTTCCCCATTTTGAGTAATTACAACAGGGGATTTTGTATTCCCTACATAATTTACGATTTCGGTAGTATGTGCCTTTACGTAAGAAATAGATTTTATATCTTGTGCTAAATTTACCATAATATTCCTCTAAAATATTGGATATATTGTAACTATACCACATAATGCGGTATAGTCAATATTTTGTACTAAATATCGTACCTTTCTCAACCAACGTCTGATATTTCCCAAAAGTCCCCTTCGCTGGTCCCGATTTTCCCAGTTTTTCAACGGGGGCAGGCTCTGGGATAAACTCCGGAATGGCGGCGAAGCCGACGGGTAAAGGCAGCACATTGGCACTTTGCCGGAGGGGAACCTTCGCCACTCCGTGGCTCGGCGGAAAATTCCCGGCCATTGGTCAGTTTCTGGTTAAATAAAGCACTATGGGAAAATGGTCTGAATAGCCGCTCTGCATTCTGTTGTTCCACCTGCGCGGATAACCAAGCGAACAGGCAAGTTCCGGATTATTTAATACCCTAAACCCGGAATATTCCCATTTTCTTCCATTAAAAAACGGTGCGGTCAAAAGAAAATGATCCAGAGTCTGCCAACTGCCTCTGAACATAAAACTCCCAACCTCATTCCCCTCGTCAAACCACCTGTACCAGGGAGAATAAAAAACAACAGAATCTCCAGCCAAAACAGCCTCATGTCTGTTCCTCGTTACAACCAGAACATCTTCGCCGGCAAATATACACATTTCGTCCAACGGCATTATTGCCGTCAAATAGCGCCTCTCTTGCCGGATATACTCATCTATGTTTACATTCAAGTCTCCTGTTACAATTATTTTTGCCCGCGGATTTTCGCGGTATATTTCCCTGCATCTTGCGGCTATAGCTTCCGCAGCTTTTATCCGCGCAGCCTCTGTAAATTCAACACCCCCAAGTTTTGATTTCAAATGAGAGTTAAATATGTAAAAATCAGTATCGCCTATCTCAATAACAGTTTCTGTGATAATTCTGAGGTTAGTAAAATCATCCAAAAACAAAGAATGATTCAGCGTTCTTTTTATTGGATACCTGCTTATTATTCCTGTTGTTATCGCGCTTCTTTCGTTATCTGCAGATACATAATATTGATACGAATAATTCTTAAGCCATATTGTCGCAAGGTCTCGCAGAACCTTTCTGTTTTCAATTTCTTGAAGGCAGATTATATCCGGTCCGCGGCCGGGCGCTGTCGCGGCAATAACTTTTGCCGTATTTTGCAGGCGCTGCCTATACATCGAAGATGTCCACATCCCGTTCGTAGGGTCAAACTCCGGATACTCTGTCCCGTTTCTTACATCATCAAAAAGATTAAAAACATTGTACGAGACAATCACCAGTTCTTTCGGTTGTCCCTCTTCAGGAAAAAAAGAACACTTTGAAAATGATGTGAGTAGTAAAACCGATAAAATAAAAACCGATGCTCTTAAAAAACTCTTCATGAAACTTCTCCTTTATGCTGTGCTGCATAAGGAAACTGTCTGTTTTTGATTTTCGATTCAATTTTTTCCGCTTTTTGTAAAAAATCCTGTTTTTTTAATCTGATACGATGCTTTTATGAATATATATCCAATTCTCGTTTTCTCTTTTTAATTGTCTTTGTTATTATTTTTACATTCTCTGCCCGGGCAGAAGAACCGGTAAAGCCACGGCTTCTTTTAACAGTAGAAGCGGTTAATGAAGTTATTTATCCTTCAGTTTTACCAGCATATCCAAAACCTCGAATAGAAACTCTTGATATTTTGGAGGCAGAGCCCGTACTGTATTAACCAGGTTATTGAACTGCTTATCTTCAATAATATCTTCTGAAAACATCTCTCCTTCACCATGTCTCAGCCAAGATTCATTTACCCTAAAGGAGGAACATATCAGTTTTATCATTCTGCTATTTACAGAAATTCGACCTGTCTCTACTCCAGCTATATAACCGCTAGACAGAGCTATAATTGAAGAAAATTTAACCTGAGATAGCCCTAAAACAGAACGAACCTGTCGGATTCTTTCATTCACAGTAGGAATAGCCGGATCTAGCATACTTTATAAGTTAGCAAGATTTCGGATAAATAACAAGAATTATTCAAATCTATCTTTACAGCACTTAATATTTTAGTATATAATCGCTTAACAACTGAGTGTATGATGCAAAATTTATCGAATTTATCTCCCAAAGCACGGTTTTCCTTGCTTTGGTCACAATATAACGTGCTCCCAAAGTCGCTAAAAGAAGGGTTCTTTGCTTTAGCTCAACACATGCTAGAAGAGATAAATGACCAAGAATTGATCAAGGATGCTTATGAATTCCCAGTAAATGGTGTTCCTGTAGATAAAGGCAGGTTACCAGATGGTAATTAACCACGCTTCAGCTATAAAAAAGGAGCTTGATGCTTTCAAACTGTCAACCGGAAAAGTAAGTGAAAAAATCAACAGAGTTGGGGATATATGGAACGATGGCAATTATGCTTCGCTGCAGGCACGGATTGGCGAGTTGGCAAAAACATCAAAAACCGTTATAGAGAGCGGCGAAAGAGCTTGTTCCGGAATAGATAAATTTTTTGCCATAGCGGCAGAGGAAGTTTAACTATGTCCGAAATTAGCGTTTCAAAAGACGCTCTTACAAAAGTAAAAGCCGCACTTAATGATTACTATATTGATATTTCGGGCTTTTCAACAAGAATAGGGCAACAAATATCTGTTGTTTCCAAATCCGCAGACTTAGAAATGCAGAAAATCAAGCAAAAAATTGAGGAGACAACAAATAGAATTAATCAGTACAAAGCAGAAATAAATAGACTTGCCGATACAATAAATCAAATGAATAACGAAATAAAATCGACAGAACAAAAACTGGTATCAGCACAAAACGATTTAACGGCTAATCAGACAAACGCTATGCACATTAAGAAGCAAATTTCGGAAATGGAACAAGCCGCTGCAAGAGCAGAAGGCGAGGTAAAAGAGAAAATCCAAAAGCAAATCGATGATAGAAGGAATCAATTATATCAAACAGAGTCTGAAATCAGAAGTTCAGAAAATGAATTATTCAAATTAAAAGAGTGCGGTTTACAATTACAACAAAAAGTACATGTGATACAAGCCGAAAAAGCGAAAAAGGAAGATGAACTTCGCACAACTGAAAGGTTTTTAGACAGATTGAGAAATAAGCAGGAAAGAATGAATGCTTCCCTTGCAAAAATGAATGACAATATAAACACAATGTTATCTGCTTCAAAATCATTTGAAACACAGGCAGTTTCAGGCACGGAACAAAATGTAGGCAATATTGAGAAATGTATTGCTGCAGTTGATAAGTATTTAAGTGAGAATTTCTAGGAGTTTTAAAGGAGAATTTGTATGGCACAGGTTTCAGTCGGAAAAGAAGCTATAAGAAAAGCGGAAAAAATATGCAATGAAGTTATACAGGACTTAAGCAAGTCAACATTAAGGTTGGACCAAAGCTACAAAGATGCAGGGCAAGGATGGAGAGATCAAAAATATAATCAGCTCGGAATTATCGTGAAAGAGTGTACAGATAAATTGCGGGAACCAAAGGATGCTTTATTTGAGATCCTTGAGAAACTGGTTGAAATCTACAAAACGCTTGAAGAATACGAAAAAGTCAACTTATAGAAAAGGAGAATATTGTGTCAAATGTCAAAGCAAATTCAGAGGCAATTCGTAAAATTAATGCTGATATTGGTGCGATCATTAAAGAGCTGGCAAAAGCCGTAAGAGATGTCCGACAGACATCACAACAGTCGGCTGAATGGAATGACTATCAGGGAGAGCAATACCGTAATCTAATGGTGAAAATTGCGGCTTTAATTGAATCGCCTATTGGTCCGCTTGAAGCAGCGCAACCAAAACTGAACAGATTGGCAGAATCACTGGATTCATACAGCCGTGTTAAATTTTAGAATGCGGGAAATAAATTTGGTCTATACGGTTCAATAACCATTAGATATAAACACACAAGGAAATTGAGGAGGAAATTAGAATGGCAATTGGATGTTATTTTCATGAAGACGAACAAGCAGTAGCGCAATGCAAAAGATGCGGAAAGGGGATTTGTAGAAATTGTGTTAATCTTTTTAGCAAACCTGGTAATAAATATGCAGGTTTATGCCGCGAGTGTGTATTGGAAGCAGGTATTGAGTGTGGTCACCATCCGTCAAAACAAGCAGCAGCATTATGCAGGGGATGTGGAACAGGTATTTGTCGAGATTGTTATGATACATATGGCGTAAGTATCGGTGACTATGCTGGAACTGCTTTGTGTTATAAATGCACCGCTATTTTAGTACAGGAAAATATTGATAATGTTACGGCTTTCAGGAAGCAAGTAAAAAAAGAACGTATATGGATGGTTGTTGGTGCTGTTTTAGGTTTGATTGTTGGCTTAGGTTTGACTGCTGGTTCAGATTTCCCCGAGGATATGGTGTTTGCCACTATTTTTTTGGTTTTCATTGGCGCTTCATTAGGAACTATAGTTAAATTAATGATAGGTGCTTTCTTTGGAGGTGCGAAGGGGCGCGATGGCGATATAGGGGGAGGTTTTCTTTTGGGAATTATTTCTGGGTTTTTTTTAGCTGTTGTAAGTCCAATTATTACCATATATCGTTTCATCAAGCGGTTTAGGCAGATAAAGAAATGTGATGAGATTATTGCAAGCGATGAAAATGCTCTTCGGCGAATGAGAGACTATTTTGCATATACCTTAGCTATGGAAAATAATAAGGGCGTTGATTTGGCTAAGCTGGCCGAGCAAGGCAGCGAATTATTTGACAATACATACGCTCAATCTGTTCTTAAGAATGGCGAGAAAGCGGCTCAAGCAGGATTACGCGAGAGTGTGGTTACTATTTCTGCTAATGGTGAAATTATCAGAAATTTTGATAAAAAACCTAGAGAAAGAGCGACAGCATAACCAAGAGTTTGTATGGGTGGTGTTATCAAAAAAAAGAAAAAGTCGCTGCTTGTAAAAATCATCGGAAACATCAAAGAGGATTCCTTGTCATATAAAAAAGAGGGTATTACTTCTGATGTTCTCACTGATTGCATTCGCATAACAGAAGTTAATACCGCTATTATTACAAAAAGACGTAATGATTTAATAGCTGCAAAGTATGATAATTCGGATGTAATAGTTACTTCTGGTAACAACAACTAGTTAAGAAATTATTCAGCAGTAACTGATTCATCAATATAGTATTTTAGGAGGTTCAATATGAATAATAATGCGGATGAGGATGCTGTCGCAGCAAGACGCCGTGCGTTAGCAGCAGCCTTGCGCGGAGGAGAAGATGTAGTTGTCACCCCTTCCGGTGAAGTAGAATTTCAAAGCGAAGCAGAAGAACAGGGGCACACAGCCATTCAGGTGCCTGACGGAAAATTGGCAAGGAGGGGTTAAAATGGGATTTTATTGGTATCAGAGTGACCCTGATTTGTTAGAGGCTGAACAGATGGCAATGGGGAAATATTTCCCATCGTTTAAGCTCTATAAACTCGAAGATGGTTCGGGAAGGCTATATTGGCGCGGAAAGGTTCAGCCAACCGGAAAAGGCGGAATGGTTTGGGATTTGATGTTGATTTATAAAAATACCCATCCCCAGGCAGAAGAAGGTATGTATGGCGGCTCAATTCAAATTTTGCCCGTTAAACCGCGTCTCGTTGATATAGCGAAAACATTACCGATTAAGCCTGAAAAGGGTTTGGGCTTGGGGCTTCCGCATATTTACCGCGATAACTTCGGACGTAACGAAGAGTATTTTATATGTACTGCCGACCCCAAATATTTTAAAGCATCGCAGACTCGTTCTACATCAGCCGCCTCCTCTCTAAGTTGGGCGTGCAAATGGATAATGTTGTGTGAAATGTGGATCAACGGAGAGGTAAGTGACGAAGTAGCAATAGAAGGTGTGTACTAAGACTATAGAGGAGGGTGTATGGATTTAGGAAATGTGCTGAATAAGCAGATCGAGAAAACTATTGAGGAGCATTGGCCTCAGATACAAAAGATTTTTCAGGAGAAAGTAGGGCCTGCTGCTTTAGCGGCAGCTGAAAATGACAAAGCAGTGGAAGCAATATTCTCTTTAGTTTACCAGGGGCTACCATTTCCAGTGAAGCTTGTTGTTAAAAAAGATGCATTTGTCAATTTTTGTTTAGCGAATCGAGATCGATTTATTTGATCTGAATTTACATGCGGAGGATAGTTATGCAGGTTTGATTGTTATTAGACTTGCATATCTTATATGTATCAACGGGGGAAAATTATGCAGGTGATTTTTTCTAATCGCGCATACACGGCGGTTATTTCGGAAACCTCAGAAAAAATAAAAACCGAAACCGGCGGAATATTTTTAGGCTGCTTTGAGAATGGGAATTGGTATGTCATAGAAGCAATAGACCCAGGCCCAAAGGCGATTTTTCAAGTTGCATACTTCGAGTACGATAAAAAATATACAGAACATTTAATAAACAAATTAGTACAGATATATCAAGCAAAATTGACTTTAATTGGGCTATGGCACAGGCATCCGGGTTCTTTTGACGAGTTTTCTTCCACAGACGATGGAACTAACTCTGATTATGCTAAAATGTCTGCCAATGGCGCTGTTTCTGTTTTGGTTAATATTGATCCAAAGTTCCGCATTACGCCATATCATGTAGCATGGCCCCTTAAATATACTAAAATCGCTTATAAAGTGGGTGATAACTTAATCCCTGAACATTTACTTGCGTTAAGAAATGCGGAAAAATCACTTGGATATATAAATAGTTACGCTGACAAATTATATTCCGGAAATAAAACCTTTGACAAACCGGAAATAGATTTTTTACGTTTACTTGTTAGCATCAAAGGAAAATTACAGAAAACTACACTGTCTAAAGATGATTACAAGCCAGAAGAGGCTGAAAAATATCGAGATTTTTTAATTGATTCTTTGCTGGACGATATAACATATTTTTCTGAAAATCGAAAATTGGCTTTGAAAATTGAACAAAACAAGGGAGTTTTAAGCTTATCTCATAAAGGGTCAAGTAACATTGTTACAATGATTCACTTTATATATGTTGCACATAAGAAGCAGATTGTTTTTTCTCATGACGATGATTGCTATTTATATACCCCAGGGCTATTCACCAATTTATTAACAGACTTTAACCCCGCAGATGTCACATTTAAGTCTGGTTTACTGCGTGCGTTCGGTATAGGAAATGAAAACAAGGATTTATAGGAATGAAAAAACCACAAATGGAAAAGACGGTATTCATATCAGACATACAGGCAAGTACTCAAAATGAAAGGAATATATATGGCAGGTATTACAAAGAATCTGCCATATATAATGTATTTCCTCCCGAACTGGAAAGTAAAGGAGAGCTTCTAGGAAAAGTGTTACCGAAAGGCAGTAATTGTAACAAGAACAAGCTGTGTGGAGTTATTACAAGTGCAGGTATAGATTTTTATAGTTATGGAAAAAAAATAAAATGTGAAATATACAGCCTCTATCAAAATATATTCTCACGTAACAAGGGGATATTAGAATCTGATATAATGTGCCAAAAAAAAGCAATAATATTAGGCTGCGGCTCTGTCGGCAGCCTGGTTGCCCTGGAGTTGGCACGGGCTGGAGTAAAGCATTTTATTTTGGTTGATGCAGATATAGTAGAATATCATAATATTTGCCGCCATCAATGCGGAATAGAAGATGTTGGTGATTTTAAAGTATATGCTCTCAAAAGAAAGATTCTTAATATTAATCCAAGTGCAGAGGTAATTACTTTTGAAGGCATCGTACAGAATTTGCCAAAAGAAACTATGGATTCGTTTTGTGTAGCTGGAAACACAGTTTTTATCGGCTGTGCTGACAACCGCATTGCGGACGTGTACACAAATAGAATCAGCATATACTATCAATCCTCTTTTGTTTCTATAGGATTTTGGGAAAGGGCTTTTGCTGGTGAGATTTTTTATCACCTGTATGGAAAAGGCTTGCCATGTTATGAGTGCGCTTTAGGCGATGGCAGCGGCCTTTCGTCAAGAGCCGAGGCCAATCATCATGTATACTCAAATCAAGAAAATACCGAAGGAGTAAAGTTTGAGCCTGGTATATCAGTCGATATAAATTTTGCTACTTCAATCGGTATCAAGCTGATACTCGATATTTTTAATGCAAACAATGAGGGTTATATCCCGCGTTTATTGAATAATCTTACGCAATATACGCTTGTAAGCAATACAAGTAATCCGAAAATCGGCGGCGAAATGGTTGAGATATTTAGCTATCCCCTTCAGGTTACGACTTCACTAAAAGTTGGTTTTTCAAAAAAATGCGGCAAAAAATGCAAGTATGAGAAGTAAAATCATAAATGGCTAAGGAGAGCGTTATATGAGTAAAATTACATATCAAACAGTTTTGAGACTCATTAATAACATTAATTCCTTTGCAGAACAATCTGATCAGAGAATTCAGCAATTATGGAATAATTTTGAAAACTCAAAAAAAAGCTTGGAAGAACAATATAATCAATTCATGTCAAATGCCGCTGGGCAATATGATAGTAGTGCTAATGTTACTAGAAAAAAAGGTGCCGAATTAAAGAACAATGCTGAAAAAATATATAAAGAAGTATTGGCATTGGATACTTCTCTGGCAAATGCTGATAAATATTATGTTAAAGCGCGAGATCTTAAAACAGAGGAGCTGGGAAAAAAAGCCGAAATAACCACCATTGATGATCCTGACATTTTTTTAGCCTTAGAAAATGTTAAAAAACAATTTGAATCACTTTCATTAAAATATTCAAAAGAGAAATTACCTGCTCTTTTTGATGGTATAAACTTTGCCTTTTCAAAACAACGAAAACAAGACTATGAAGATTTAATTGTTCTGAAAATAAGACTAGAAAATTTAATGGAAGAAATCAAAAAAACAATAGCTGAACTGGTCAATGATTCAACACAAGCTGAGAAAGATGCTCATGCCAAAAAAACTGAGGAAATAGAATCAAAGTATCAAGCAGAACTGTCTAAAATAAAATCAAGGTATGAAAGCAACGTAGAAATATTGGCTGATGAGATTTGTGAACAGTTAGATAAGATTTTACCTGATAGTCTGTTAGGTTCATTAAAAACAATTAATGAACGCTATATTAGTAACTTTACAGGAATAACATCAAGCTATTGTGCATGGGATGATACTATTGTCTTAGGGAATATTGACTATCCATTAGAATTATTTGTGAGTTCCAAGATTTTGTTTTCACTTATTAAAGATAAATGTGCGGCCATTATTTCACAAAGTAAATTACTTAGGTTTCCTCTTGTATTTTCTTTAAGCGATAATTTGAATTTACTTGTAAAATATACGGTAAATAGCAATCTTAAAAACCAACTTGTTAGCTCCATAATACAGAGTTTTATTGCTTTTGCCCCGGTTACACATTTGACTTTCAGCATAATAGATTCAGAAGGTCAGGGAAAAAATGTGTCTTCATATATGGATTTTATCAAAAAAATACCGGAACTGTTTAATGGAGGAGTAAAAACATCCAATGAGGAAATAAGGGAAACATTAGAAAAACTGAGTATTTGCAATAATACAGTGGCAACACCAGATATAAAGGTTTTAATTGTTTTCGACTCTCCCGAAGCATTGGGAGACAAAAATGTAGCATCGATAAATAACATTATTGAAAATGGAAAAAATCTTGGTGTTTATACCGTAATTGTATATAGAGTACAGTCAGGAAATGCCTTGCCGCCTTACCATGTAAAAAACAGTATTATCATCCAACAAGCGGTTGATATGTTCCTCTACTACAATCTTCGGGTAACATATAATGAAGCCCTTGCAGGAAATGATTTATCAAGATATATCAAAAATTATTTATTCACTTACAGTAGTTTTCACGGCAATATTGCTTTATTAGGTTCTATAGTCTGTGAACTGATAGACAGTGAAAATGCCGATAAAGTTCAATTTGCAATAAGTGCAATAAAAAATACTCTTGACAGGTATAACAATACTTTTGGTGTAGTTCCGTCAGTTACAGACAGTTTCCCCGCGGAAATCTCAGTAGGGTATTTATCCTGTCCTTTGGATTTAGTAGCAGATAACAATACGATTGCAAGAATAAAAACTGAATTGACAACACAAAATTCACAAACTTTTATTTTGCCGGCAATTTTTAACCTTAAAGAAAAAAGTAGTCTATTAATTATTTGCCCGGAAGCAGTCCAGCAGCATGTAATAAAATTTATACACGGTTTAATGTGGAGCTTTCTATCTTCTGTTCCGGTTTCAAAAATAAAATTTTGCGTATTTGATGCTGAACGCCGGGGTAACAGCATAACGCCTTTTTTGGATTTTCGCCAAAATCTTCCTGATATTTTTGACGGACAAATTTATACCACACAAGACGCTATGATAGGTACGCTGCAAAAATTAAACAGATATATTGACGAGTTTATCCAGGAGAAGCTCGGCAATCGCTTTGCCAATATTATTGAATACAACAGTAACACGCCTAATCGTATCGAACCTATTATTATGTTGATTATATTTGATTTTCCCCGCAATTTTGACAACCGAAGTATAGAGTTGTTAATAAATATTCTTAATAATGGCAGCAAATGCGGAATTTACGCAGTTATATGCCATAATCCAAATATCTTATTTTCAAAGTATGAGAGTATCGATGAACATCTTGAAGAGATAAAAAAACACTGTTCTTTGTTGGAATATGTTGAAAAAAAATATATTCTTCAACCTTTTGGATTACAAGTTGATGTAGCACCTGAGCTATCAAAGAACAGGATTTCCGATTTTATAAATCAATACATAGAAGCTATTACCAACCTAAAACAAAAAGGTCTATCCCTTGAAGACATTATAAGTCCATCGCTTTTTTCTTCTTCAACAGCAAAAAGACTATCTATTACCGTGGGCATTGGCGACGGCGAAAACCCTGTAGACTTGATATTGGGAGAAGGTTCATCACATCATGGGATAATCGCCGGTGCTACGGGCTCCGGCAAATCAACTTTACTGCACACAATAATTATGAGTGGTATGTTATCCCATAGCCCAGATGAGTTACATTTGTATTTGATGGATTTTAAAAGCGGAACAGAGTTTAAGATTTATGAATCTTTCAATTTGCCGCATATTCAATTATTAGCGCTTGATGCCATGCAGGAATTTGGCGAGAGTATATTGGAAAATCTAGTCAGCGAAATGCTGCGCCGTGGAGACTTGTTTAAAAATTCTGGACAATCAAGCCTTTTTGATTATATAAAAGGCACAGGAAATCCTCTGCCACGTATTTTAGTTGTCATGGACGAGTTTCAAATTCTTTTTAATGATTCTGCAAATCGCAAAGTAGCCAGAAATTGCTCTGAACTGACTAAGCGGATCGTCACCGAAGGTCGGGCCTTTGGCATTCATCTTTTGATGGCAACGCAGACTACAAAAATTATAAGTGAACTGACACTATCGCATGGCATTATTGAACAAATGCGTATCCGTATTGGTTTAAAATGCGGTGAGGATGATATACGGTATTTATTCGGAAATCGAAACGATGATAAAATCATTGAAATGATGAAAGGCCCTATCGGTACAGCCGTAATGAATTTGGAATACATGGAATCAAATAATATAGGATTCCGTGCCGCATATTGCTCAAAAAAAGCACAAATAAAATATTTGTCTCTTATTTCTGAAAAGTATGCAGATTATCCAGCTACGATGCAAATATTTGAAGGAAACAGAACGGTTTCACTTGTTGAATATTTGAATCAAAGCAAAACAGGTTCTTCATCTGATAACGTTATAAAAATATACATGGGGACACTCATAAAGGTTGCACCACCATTTATTATGCAGTTTGATCGGCGCAGAAGGCATAATTTATTAATTTGTGGAGCAAACGAAAAAATGGCTGAAAATCTTACTAACCTTTGTATGTTTTCAGCATTACTGAACACAAATACTAATGTTTACTGTATAGATGGAGAGAGTTTAATAGGCGAAAGCATCTCGGCTGCATTTTATGATTGTTTAACCGGTTTTAGTTTACGTTTCAGGACTGCAAAAAACAGAACAGAAATAATTCAAATTATCAACGATTTATTTACAATTTACTCAGAGAGAAAAAAGGGCGGGGATAATAAACAATCTTTGGTTGTAATAAAGAACCTGCAATTTCTTGATCTTATAAAAAAAATGTTTAAAGGTGAGTCCGTAGATGAAAGTGAATATATTGATAATATTGCCACTAAGTCCGTAAATGAATTTGCTGATTTCGGTGTATCAGGAAATGCAGGCTCTCCATCCCTGTCCATCTCAGAAAAACTGTTGCAGCTTATTGACGATGGGTCCAATTATGGAATTTATTTTATTACTTCTTCGCTTGAATATCAAAGCGTCAAGGAAAATATGTATTATGGTGAAAACATTTTATCCAAATTTCCTGCAAGAATCATTTTTGCTTTGAGCAACAGCGATGCTGACAATCTCATTGACGGCGTTGCTGTTGCTGGTTTAAAAGATAATACAGTATATTACTCTGATGGAGTAAAAAACATCTTCCAATATAAACCTTATATCATGCCCGATAATTCTGAATTAAAAAAATATATTAAAAGTCTGTCCATTCATGATTAGAAAAGGGCAGTAACAATGAGTATGGATATAGCAAAAAATATATTTAAAAAATCAAGTATTGGGACAATTATTTTTTTTATCCTAAATGCGCTAATCATAATTGGACTTTTCGCTAGTATTGGTTTTCATTCTCTGTATGTCATAGTCATTATTTATATCCTGTCAATATTTATTGCTTTTTCTTCAATCGGCGAATGGATTCTCTGCTTAATGGCTGGAGCCAGAAAAATGACAAGAGTTGACATGAGAATTCGAATGATTCCATTGCTGGAAATTGTATACAATAAAGCAAAAAGAAAAACACCAAAGCTTACAAATAAAATAGTTTTGAAAGTAATTTATTCCCCCGAACCAAACGCTTACGCAATCGGGCGAAGGACAATTTGTGTAACCGAGGGGCTTTTTCAGCTACCTGATGATGTTATTCAAGGAATTTTAGCACATGAAGTAGCACATTTAGCGTATCGTCATAATGAGATTCAGCTTTTAATCGGGGGTGGCAATTTTATTCTAACTACATTACTTCTAATCATAAAACTAATATACACAATAATAGGTGCTTTTTCTCTTATTTCCGGGATTAGACGTCGTTCTTTTGGTACTGTTATTATAGGATTGTTTTTCGCTGCTATTATATGGCTTTGGACAAAATTTTGTATGCTGTTTTTAATGTGGTCATCGCGGGAAAATGAATATGATGCCGACAAATATGCCGCTGAGTTAGGTTATGGATTTGAATTAGCAAAAGGTTTGGATGCCATCGGAACAAGTGAGCCACAAGAATCATTTTTGAAAGCTCTGTATTCAACTCACCCCAACACGCATGACAGAATTGGTCGATTACAGCAATTTGGAGTTCTATATTATAGGTATTAGCCGAGATACCTCATTTAGAAATGTTACCGAAGCTATTCATTCCACATAGTAATGATGCGGTTTGATTGAGCGATTTGCTGTAAAAGATGACATTATCAGTGTAGATGCGGTTTCCCTTTCGGTTGGATGGTCGCTTTTTCTCAGGCTTAATTTTTACCTGCTTGCTGTCTATATAGACCATAGCCTGTTTGTTTAATAGGCGGACAGCAGATTTTCTGTGGTGTTCTGTCGACTTGCTGAACTTGTCCAGAATTACCATTTTTTTGGTGCTTTTTTATAACGGGGCTGGTATTCCTTAGTTACAGTCTTTTTTTCTTTCATGCCTAACCCCATTATGATGCCCTCTTAAAGACATCCTTATTTTAATTTGGGCAACATTTTCTAAATGAGGCATTTACTATTTTCGGTAACATTTTTCATGAGGCAATGCGGCGTCTTGACAAAGAGATTTCACTCTTTTATGCTGAGTTTGTGTTATCTGATATACAGGGCATAAAGGAGATGTTTTTGTGCTAGGAGTCAACTTACTATTTGCAGGATTTGCTTTATCATTGAATGGCGTTAGTTTTCTTACGGCAATTGACAACAAAGTAAGGGGAGTGGTAAATGCCCTGGTCGGGGTTATTATTGGAATAAACGCGGTTTTTCAAATTACCACTGCAACCTGTCATGTTACATTCGGCTTTTCGGCAGCAATGTGGCTGTTTGCGCTTAATTATTTTATAATTGCAGCGCATATTTTCTTTAATAGCGAAAACTGGAAAGTTTTCGGAATGTACGGATTATTCGCATCTCTGGTTTCTTTCACATTTGCAGGAGAAGCTTTTTTTACAAACGCGCCCTGGATAATGGTTTACCTCTGGGCTATGTGGGGGATTTTATGGGCACAAAGTTTTTTTGCCATCATGCTGGGGATTAAATTTATTAATAGGCTTACTCCTCATGTTCTAATTTTGAATGGCATAGCAAGTACATTTATTCCAGGATTCCTCATTTTGTTGGGCGTAATATTATAATGTACGGTAAGCAAATGCTGCAATATTACACTTCAAGCTCTTTTCTGTTAGTAATTATCTTCGAAATAAGACCATACTCCAGAGCTTCTTCCGCACTCAGCCAGAAATCCCTGTCCGTGTCTTTTGTAACTTGCTTTAAACTTTTGCCGGTCTCATCAGATATCAGCTTATTGATTTTTTGCCGCGTTTTTTCCAGCTCTTTTGCATGAATCTCAATTTCTGTCGCAACTCCCCTTATTCCGCTAAGGGGCTGATGAATAAGATAATGCGAATTCGGAAGCCCAAGCCGCCGTTCCTTTGGCGCTGCAAGAAGTATGAGCGCGCCCGCGCTTGCAACAAGCCCCATGCCTATCATGTATACATCGGGTTTGATAAAGCGCGCCATATCGAATATCGCATACCCTGCATCGACATCTCCGCCCGGAGAATCTATAAATATTTTAATGGGGTTGTCATTGTCTGCTTCGAGCAGCAGCATCTGCGTAACAACTTTTTCTGCATTTTTCTTGTTTATTTCCCCGGAGATAAGAATCGTTCGCGTCTTTAAAAACTTTTCGGATATCGGGTCTTCTTTTTTTTCATTTTGTTCACATTCTTCATTGTCATTAAATATATTTTTCATTTTTATCCTCTTTTTAGGGCTTGTTTGCTATATCTGCAATTATATTATACTGATAATTTAAAAAAAAGATAATATAGATAAATAAAATTTAGCAATTTTAATTGATTCTGTGCACTATCTAGCGTACAAACATATTTTTGTTTTGAGACAACCACACCTTGAAAACAACACAATCTGCCTATTATAATTGAAAGCAATGACAAGCGGTGACTCTCTTCATTTTTGATGATTGTTTTCAGTTTAGTCGCCAAAAAAGGATATTTTATAGTGAAATCAGCTTTTATTACACTTATAGGAAGGCCATCTTCCGGAAAATCGACTCTCGTGAACAAGATATGCGGATATAAGGTTTCCATTGTGTCTGCAACTCCGCAGACAACAAGAAATGTAATTCGCGGCATCTTAACTGAAGAACGGGGGCAGCTGATTTTTCAGGATACTCCCGGATATCATATTTCAGAAAAAAAAATAAATAACGAATTAAAGCAGGTAACCGAGACTGTTGTTAATGATGCAGAAATAATTCTTTACGTTACTGACTGCACGCGGGAGCCCGGCGAAGAAGAGAAAAAAATACTCGAATATCTTGCGGCGCTGAACGCGGTTGTAATCGTTGCTTTAAATAAAATTGATCTTATTACGGTAGCGGAGAAAAACATACCGGAGTTTCTCGAAAGCCTTGGGAACTTTTTGAAAAAAAATCTTCGCAAAAAAGAGCCGGCTAAAGATATTTCCATCTGCCATGTTTCGGCAATGACTGGCGAGGGCGTGGATAAACTTCTTGATGTTATGTTTGAGAAAGCGCCCGAAGGCGAGAAATTATATCCTGATGATGTTTATACGGATCAGGATGTTGCTTTTCGAATAAGTGAGATAATAAGAGAAAAAGCAGTAAACAGAACAAAAGAAGAAATCCCCCACAGTGTTTATGTTGAAATCGCGGATATTGAAATGAACCAGGGTCAGCACGGCGAGGAGCTTTGGGTGCGGGCGTTTTTGATTGCAGAGAGTGAGTCGCAAAAGAAAATAATTATTGGCAGCGGCGGGGAGAAAATCCGCGCAATCAAAAAAGCTGCAAAACGGGAAATAAAATCGATTTTTCCGTATCCGGTTATAATAGATTTACGGGTAAAAGTTAACTCCAACTGGCGGAAGAAAAGAGGTATTTTAAGCAGGCTCATTCGCTGACGGAGCAAGAACCGCGGACAAGCTGCCTGGCGCTTTATCGCGACATCCGTGTCGCTGCGCCAGATCCACTGCTAGGCAGTGACGTCCATGTTGCAGAGCTTGCACATCCGCCGAATAAGTGAGAGTCGCGAGCAAACTTCCCGATATTTTTTCGCCGGCAAAAGAGGAATAAAATATGGCAAAGACTAAAGAAAACATCAGTAACGAACCAATCGAAAAGCAGCTCTGGAAATCTGCCGACAAACTAAGAAAAAATATCGACGCTGCTGAATACAAACATGTTGTTCTCGGGCTGATTTTTTTAAAATACATCTCAGATGCTTTCGAAGAACTTTATGCAAAACTAAAAAGCGAAAAAGGCGAATACGCTGGCTCAGACCCCGAAGACAAAGATGAATACAAAGCAGAAAATGTTTTCTTTGTTCCCGAAGTTGCCCGCTGGACATATCTGCAATCTAAGGCAAAATTGCCAACCATAGGCAAAGATGTAGATAATGCAATGGATGCAATCGAAAAAGATAATCCATCGCTGAAAGATGTATTGCCAAAAGTATTTGCGCGCGGCAATTTGGATCCCACAAACCTTGGCGGATTAATTGACCTGATTGGAAATATTGCTCTTGGAAACGCGAAAGCACGAAGTGCAGATGTGCTTGGTCATGTGTTTGAATATTTTTTAGGTGAATTCGCTCTTGCAGAAGGAAAAAAAGGCGGCCAGTTCTATACTCCCCGAAGTGTTGTTGAACTTCTGGTAGAAATACTTGAGCCATACAAAGGCCGCGTATTTGATCCTTGCTGCGGGTCCGGCGGTATGTTTGTGCAATCAGAAAAATTTGTGGCAGAGCATAAAGGTAAAATAAGCGATATATCCATTATTGGTCAGGAAAGTAATCAGACAACATGGCGCCTGGCAAAAATGAATCTTGCTATTCGCGGCATTGACAGCTCGCAGGTCAAGTGGAATAACGAAGGCTCTTTCTTGAATGACGCGCACAAAGATTTAAAGGCAGATTTTGTTATTGCCAATCCGCCGTTTAATGACAGTGACTGGTCCGGGGATCTGCTTCGCAAAGACGGCAGATGGAAGTATGGTGTTCCCCCTGTCGGGAATGCAAACTATGCGTGGATCCAGCACTTTCTTTATCATTTAAGCCCAAGCGGCACTGCCGGATTTGTTCTGGCAAAAGGTTCGCTCACTTCCAAAACTTCGGGCGAGGGCGATATTCGCAAAGCTTTGATCGAAGCGCGGCTTGTTGACTGTATTGTTAATCTTCCCGGCAAGCTTTTTTTGAATACCCAAATACCTGCTTGTTTGTGGTTTTTATCCCGCAATAAAGCTAACGGAGGTAGTCGAAACAGGACTAACGAGATTCTGTTTATTGATGCACGCAATGAAGGACATTTGATTAACCGCAGAACAAAAGAGCTGTCGCAAGATGATATTAAAAAAATCGCTTCAACTTATCACGAATGGCGAAAGTTTAAAGGAAAATACGAAGATGTAAAAGGGTTTTGTTTTTCTGCAAATATAGAGCGTGTCAAAGAACTTGATTATGTATTAACACCGGGCAGATATGTTGGGCTTCCGGATGAAGAAGATGACTTTGATTTTAAGGAACGGTTCAGTAGCTTAAAGGCAGAATTTGAGGCGCAATTAAAAGAAGAAGAAAGGCTTAACAAAGCTATTTTGCAAAACCTAAAACGGGTGAAAATATGAATAAAAAAGTTAAAAGCCGAGAAAATCAGATTGTTGAATGGAAAGAGACTTGGCGCGACGAATACCTGAAGTGGATTTGCGGTTTTGCTAATGCACAGGGAGGTGTTCTTGAAATTGGCAAAAACAATCGTGGTGTAGTTGTCGGAATATCAAATGCATCAAAATTGTTGGAAGAGCTTCCTAATAAAATTCGCTCAACAATGGGGATTTTAGCTGATGTCAATTTGTACACAGAAAAAAGCTTAGATTATATTGTCATAAAGATAAGCCTGCACCCGAATGCCATCAGCTTTAGAGGAAAATATTATTTTCGTTCCGGGCAAATTGAAGCTTGGGGAAGAGGTATTGAAAAAATGAAAAGCGGCTGCATTGCCGATAACCTTCCTGAGCCCGAATTTGATATTTTGGCAACTATGTTTTCAATTTGCTTTCATATCAGAAATAACAATAAAAGGGAAGAAGCATTAGATGGTGGTGTAAATGGTGGTGTAAATTATAGATTGGATGAATTAAAAGCGAAAATTGTTGCCTTAATGATTGAAAACCCTGAAATTACTGCTGAAAAAATTGCAGGTACCATTCAAATAACTAAACGTAGAGTGGAATACAATGTTGCTCAACTGAAAAAATCAGGGGTTATAGAGCGTGTTGGTGCTGATAAAACCGGCAAATGGATTGTGAGATATTCTATGAGGGGGAAAAGTCAATGAGTGAGTGGAATAAATTAAAGGTGAATCTATGAAATCCCCAAAAAAAGAAATCACTATCCGCAGTTCTGCTGCAGAATATTTAACTTTTATTGCTGCAAGCGGCAAAGATGGAGTTGAGGCAATATATGCTGACGAAAACGTATGGCTGTCGCAAAAGATGATGGCTGTGCTTTATGATGTAAATGTTCGTACTATTAACGAACACTTAAAAAAAATATTTGCTGATAGTGAATTGGACGAAAAAGCAGTTATCCGGAATTTCCGGATAACTGCTTCAGATGGCAAAACTTATGATACAAAGCATTACAACTTAAAAGCCATAATTGCTGTCGGCTACAAAGTAAACTCTGAACGAGCTGTTCAATTTCGCAAATGGGCAACAAACATAATTGAAGAATTTACGATTAAAGCCTACGTCATGGACGATGAACGTCTGAAATCCGGCAGCATATTAACAAACAAGTATTTTGAAGAACAACTGGCACGTATCCGAGAAATACGCCTAAGCGAACGAAAATTCTATCAGAAAATTACTGATATTTATGCTACTTCCGTTGATTATGATGTAACTGCCGCTGCGACCAAACGTTTTTTTGCTACTGTGCAAAATAAACTTCACTGGGCTATTCATGGTCATACAGCCGCGGAATTAATTATCGAACGCGCCAATTCCGAAAAACAGCACATGGGTTTAACTTCTTGGAATGACGCTCCAAAAGGAAAAATCCAAAAATACGATGTTGTTGTTGCTAAAAATTACTTAACTGAATTTGAAATGAAGCAACTTGAACGACTTGTTAACGCCTATCTGGATATTGCAGAAGATATGGCTATTCGGCGTATTCCCATGACTATGAGTGATTGGGAAACCCGGCTTAACCGCTTCATTGCGGCAACAGACCGTGAAATTTTAAGTGATGCCGGAAAGGTCTCCGCAGAAATTGCCCAAAAACATGCAGAAACCGAATTTGAAAAATATCGCATTGTACAGGACAAACTATTCAAAAGTGATTTTGATAGATTTATTGAACTTGAGACCAAGACAGAAGAGACGCAGAAGAGGAAGAAAAAACAAGGAAAAGCCGGAGATGGGGGCTAACAAATGAGTAATCAGATACCAAATTGTGTCAGCAATGTTGACGCAATTAAACTTGGCGGAAAAAGCAATGTGCAAAATATGCAAATTGCTTTTTTGGATGATTTAACTGATGTAGAAAAAGCATATTTAGATGCTTTGCGCGAAATGCAAAAAAAGCTGAAAGCCGGAGGAGGCGGTGGTGATGAGTGAGTGGCAGGAATATAAACTAGAGGATATTGCATTAATAAATCCAGCTGAGTCCATAGCGAAAGGTCTGGCAGCTAAAAAGATTGCTATGGAATGCTTAAAGCCGTTTACAAAAAAGGTTTCTGGATTTTCTATTGAACCTTTTAATGGGGGCACGAAATTCAGAAATGGTGATACTATTATAGCTAGAATAACTCCTTGCTTGGAAAATGGTAAGACCGCTTATGTTGATGTTTTAGATTCAGGAGAAATAGGTTTTGGCTCAACAGAATATATAGTTTTAAGAGAAAAAGCAGATTTAAGCGATAAACATTATTTATACTATTTTTCCATTTCTCCGGAATTTCGTGATGTAGCTATTCTTGCAATGACGGGTAGTTCTGGTCGTCAACGCGTGGAAATGGATGTTGTTAAAAATCATACTTTCCTCCTTCCCCCTCTCCCCGAACAACGCGCCATTGCCGAGGTGCTTTCCAACTTAGACGACAAAATAGACCTTTTGCATCGCCAGAACAAAACACTTGAAGCCATGGCAGAAACCCTGTTCCGCCAGTGGTTTGTAGAAGAAGCGCAGGATGTTTGGGGAGAAGTTTCTCTCAGTTATTTTGTTGATATAAAATATGGTAAAGACCACAAACATCTTTTTGATGGCAACATCCCTGTTTATGGATCGGGTGGGATTATGCGTTTTGCTGAAACTGCTCTTTACAATAAAGAATCAGTTTTGATACCGAGAAAAGGAACACTTGGAAATGTCTTTTATATAAACAAACCGTTTTGGACTGTTGATACCATGTTTTATACAATAATGAAACAGCCACACATTGCCAAATTTATTTATTTTTTTGTAAAAAACCTGGATTTAGTTTCCATGAATGTTGGCTCGGCTGTGCCAAGCATGACAACTGAAGTATTAAACAACTTACCTTTGATAAAGCCACCAGAGGAGTATTTGAAAAAATTTGAAAATATTACAGATTCAATTTTTGAAAAAATAGAACACAATAATATACAAATCCACACTCTCGAAAAACTCCGCGATACTCTCTTGCCTAAGCTTATGAGTGGGGAAGTGAGGGTGGGAGCATGAATATTAACAAAATACATATTGAAAATTTCAAGATTTTCAAAAGTTTTGATTTGGTTTTGAATAAAGGTGTTAATATTCTTGTTGGCAATAATGAATCAGGGAAATCTACAATTATTGAAGCTATACACCTTGCTTTGACAGGATTGTACAACGCAAAATATCTAAAAAATGAACTTACTCAATATATATTTAATAATGAGGTAGTTGCAGAATACATACAGAGTTTAGAACCTGATAAAGAAAATAAATCTTTACCACATATTTTAATCGAAATTTATATGGACGGTGAAGACTTAGCAGAGTTTGAAGGAGACGGCAATAGTCAAAAGACCAAATCTTCAGGTATCTCATTGAAAATCGCTTTTGATGAAAAATATCAGAAGGAGTATGAAGAGTTAGTAAAAATCGGCGGGATAAAAACTCTTCCAATTGAATACTATAATGTTTTATTGTCAAGTTTCGCGAGAGATGAAAATATTACCACTAGGACAATCCCTATAAAGTCTGCCTTGATTGACTCTGCAAGCAATAAACTACAAAATGGTTCTGATATTTACATTTCTCGCATAGTGAAAGATTTTTTAGAATCAGAAGAAATTGTAAAAGTTTCACAAGCCCACCGACAAATGAGAGACACTTTTGTTGAGCATGAGGCAATTCAAGCAATCAATGAAAAAATTAAAAATGCATCAAAAATCTCTGATAAAAAAGTAGAATTATCGGTTGAACTATCTTCAAAAAATGCTTGGGAAAATAGTTTAATTACTTGTATAGAAGAAATTCCGTTTCAGAATATTGGTAAAGGTGAGCAGTGTATAATCAAAACGAAATTAGCATTAAGACATAAAAAAGCAAAAGAAGCAAATATCATTTTGCTTGAAGAGCCCGAAAACCATTTGTCGCATACAAAACTTAACCAATTGATAGAAGATATTACCCAAGACCACAGCGATAAACAAATACTAATCTCTACTCATAATAGTTTTGTTTCCAACAAATTAGGATTAGAGAATTTAATTTTACTTAATGATAAGCAAACTATCAAGCTAAATGACTTGCCATATGATACTTTTAATTTTTTCAAAAAATTATCAGGTTATGATACATTGCGCTTGATTTTATGTAAAAAGGCAATCTTGGTAGAGGGTGATTCAGATGAATTGATTGTACAAAAGGCGTATCAAGTAAAAAATGGGAAATTACCAATAGAAGACGGAGTTGATGTTATTTCGGTTAGAACATCATTTTTACGGTTTTTGGAAATTGCGGAAAAAATTCAAAAACAAGTTGCGGTAGTTACAGATAATGATGGTGATTACGAAAACAAAATCACGAAAAAATATGACTTATATAAAGATTCTGTAGTAGTCAAAATTTTCGCCGATAATCGCAACAGTCTGGATACATTAGAGCCTCAAATTGTTGATGCAAACAATAAAAAACTTGCTGTTTTATGTGAGGTTTTAGAAATTCAAAACAGCAAATACAGTACTGCAGATAAGATTTCCAAATATATGCAAGACAATAAAACAAATTCTGCTTTAAAAATATTCAATTCAGACAAGCAAATAAGATATCCTGCCTATATTGACAATGTAATCAATTGGTGCAATGAAAAATAACAAACTCATAATCGCAGCAGCGGGTTCAGGTAAAACCAGTCTCATTGTAAATGAAGCACTAAATATAAAAGACGAAAAAGTGCTGATTACAACTTATACGCAAGCAAATGAGGCTGAAATTAAAACGAAAATTATTGAATTAAACAAATGTATTCCTGAAAATATTACTGTTCAAACTTGGTTTTCATTTCTATTGAAACATGGTGCAAGACCATTTCAGGGAATTTTGCTTGATAAGAAAATCAAAGGGCTTATTTTAGTAAATAGCCAGTCAGGCATAAAAGGTTATGTGAGAAATGGGCAACCTATCTATTTTGGGGAAGAAAAAGATTTTGAAAAACATTATTTCTCTAATCAACTAAAAATCTACTCTGACAAACTTTCAAAATTTGTATTTCGCTGCAATGAAAAAACAAAAGGAAGTGTTATTGATAGAATTTCAAGAATATATGCACATGTTTTTATTGACGAAGTACAAGATTTAGCGGGTTACGATTTAGAGTTATTAAAATTGTTGTTTGATTGCAATTCAAATGTTTTGTTAGTTGGTGATCCTCGGCAAGGAACTTATTCTACCAATAGCGCACCAAAAAACAAACAATTCAAAAAAGCCAAAATTGTTAACTTTTTTACAGATAAGGAAAAAAAGTTAACAAAAGATGATACCATGCTCATAGTTAATTACAGATGTATAAAACCAATCTGTGAATTGTCAAATAAACTGTTTCCTACAATGCAGAAAACAACTTCGGGAAATAATAGAACAACCGACCACGATGGAATATTTTTTGTAAAAAAGAAAGATGTCGAAAAATATTTACATCAATACGAACCGTTGCAATTACGCGACAGTAGAAGAACTACTGTAAGTGAAAATCATCGTGTAATGAACTTTGGGGAATCAAAGGGGCTTTCTTTTGATAGAATTCTTATATACCCAACTGCCCCAATGCTTAAGTGGTTAAAAAACAAACAATCAGAGTTGAAAGACACAAGTCGTTCCAAGTTTTATGTAGCTATAACAAGGGCAAAATATAGTGTTGGATTTGTTGTTGAAGACACCGAAAGATCAGTAATAGACGGAATTACATATTATTCCTCATATCATAAATTTTGAACTTATGTCATAATATTTGAACAATGACCACCACCCCTCATAGAAACCTTTGCCATCGAACTAGTACATATATAGTCCCGACATTGCTTCGGACAGCGAAACACCGTAGCATTCTTCTTTTGAAGAAATAATCTTGCTGGAAAAAATCAAAAAAAGAGAACTGGGTACTTTAAAGGGAAAAGCAACAGTAAAATTCGCCGAAGATTTTTCCATGTCAGATAAGGAACTTATAAATCCGCAGTGAAAGGTTTTATATGGGATTATAAATAATCGCTTGACATGTTGTATCAATTTTGATACGCTTTAAATATGCCTTATAAAAGCGCAGAAAAAGCATTAACAGTGTATTTCTTTAAAACTTCGGCAGGAAATGAGCCGGTAAGGGATTGGCTCAAGCATCGGACACAAGAGGAAAAAAAGATCATAGGAGAAGAGATCAAAGCGGTTGAGTATTTATGGCCAATTGGATATCCGCGAGTTACTAAACTGGATAAAGATTTATGGGAAGTCAGAGTTGATTTACGTGATGGGATATGCCGGATTTTTTTTACATTTTGGAAAAAATATATGATTTTATTGCACAGCATCATAAAAAAGAGTCAAAAAACACCAAAACAAGACTTAGATCTTGCGAAAAAACGGCGGGATTTAGTATTTTCAGGAGGAGTATAAAGATGAAAAATAAAACTATCGGCAGTTCATTTGATGACTTTCTGGCTAAAGAAAATATCAGCGAGGAAGTAGAAGCCGGAGCTATAAAAAAAATTATTGCATATCAATTGCATGAGGCAATTAAAAAAGAGCATTTATCAAAGACCGATTTAGCAGCGCGGCTTGATACTTCTCGTGCTGCAGTAAACCGGCTTCTTGATCCTGAAAATGAGTCGATTACTCTTTTAACCTTAAAAAAAGCAGCTCATGTTTTAGGAAAAAAATTGCGCTTCGAGTTGGTATAATTTTTAATGAATAAAATCACTGAATCCGGTATTGAAGAATTCGCGATAAGGCTTCTCGAAAAACAGGGCTATGAGTATATATATGGTCCTGATATTGCTCCGGACAGCGAAACAGCGCAGCGTTCTTCCTTTGAAGAAATTATCTTGCTTGAAAAATTAAAAGCCGCTGTTTCTAGAATAAATCCAACAATACCAACAGATGCGCAGGAAGATGCAATAAAACAGATTCAGCGTCTTAACTCGATTGATTTGGTTGCAAATAACGAAGTTTTCCACAGGATGTTAACCGAGGGCATTAGCGTTACTTATCAAAAAGCCGGAAGCAGCCGAGGCGATTTGGTTTGGCTCATGGATTTTGATGAGCCGGAAAATAATGATTTTGTTGTTTTAAATCAATACACAATTATAGAAAATCATGTTAACAAACGGCCCGATGTAATTTTATTCATCAATGGTTTGCCTCTTACTGTAATGGAGCTTAAAAACCCAATTGATGAAAATGCTACTGTGCGTTCGGCATTTCTTCAATTGGAAACATATAAACAAGCAATCCCTTCTCTTTTTACGTACAATGGGTTTTTAATTATTTCAGATGGGCTTGAAGCAAAAGCAGGTACGATCTCTGCCGGATTCAGCCGTTTTATGGCGTGGAAAACTTCTGATGGTAAGAATGAAGCATCTGCGCTCATTGGTCAACTGGAAACACTAATTTGCGGAATGTTAAACAAAAAAACAGTACTGGATTTAATTCGCCATTTTATTGTTTTTGAAAAATCCAAAAAAGAAGATAAAGAAACAGGTATTATAACAATTCAGACTGTAAAAAAACTGGCAGCGTATCATCAGTATTATGCTGTAAACAGAGCTGTTGAATCAACGTTACGTGCATCTGGTTATGTTAAAAAGCCAGCAGATTCTTTTGGCGCAGAAGAGGTCGGGGAATCGCCGGAAAAATATGGCTTGTCGGGCGTAAAATCTCAGCCTGTTGGCGATAAAAAAGGCGGCGTTGTCTGGCATACCCAAGGTTCGGGGAAATCACTTTCAATGGTGTTTTATGCCGGAAAGATTGTTCTTGCTATGGACAATCCAACTATTCTTGTAATCACCGACCGCAATGACCTTGATGACCAGCTATTTGATACTTTTGCTGCTTCCAGGCAATTGCTTAGGCAAGAACCTGTTCAGGCAGAAGATCGGGAACATTTAAAAAAGTTATTGAGAGTTGCATCCGGCGGGATTGTTTTTACAACAATTCAGAAGTTTCAGCCCGAGGAAGGAAATGTTTACGAAAAACTTTCGGAGAGAACCAATATTATCGTTATTGCAGATGAAGCTCACAGAACACAATATGGATTTAAGGCAAAAACAATAGATGACAAAGACGAAAACGGCAATGCAATAGGTAAAAAAATCGTCTATGGTTTTGCAAAATATATGCGTGATGCGCTCCCTAATGCAACATATCTCGGCTTTACAGGCACACCTATAGAAAACACCGATGTCAACACACCAGCGGTTTTTGGCAATTATGTTGATGTATATGATATTGCGCAGGCTGTTATTGATGGCGCTACAGTCAGAATCTATTATGAAAGCCGTCTTGCGAAAATCAGGTTAAGTGACAAAGGAAAAAAGCTTGTAAAAGAGCTTGATGATGAGCTTGTATATGACGATTTATCCGAGACTCAAAAGGCAAAAGCCAAGTGGACACAGCTTGAAGCTCTCATTGGCAGTGCCGACAGGATAAAACAAGTTGCGAAAGACATCGTTGCTCATTTCGAGCAACGCCAAGAAGTAATCGACGGGAAAGGGATGATTGTTGCTATGTCCCGCCGAATAGCTGCTGAACTTTATAAAGCAATTATAGAATTAAGACCTGAATGGCATAATGATGACTTGAAAAAAGGCGTAATCAAAACAATTATGACTTCTGCGTCTTCGGATGGAGCGGAAATATCCAGGCACCATACAACAAAAGACCAACGCCGGCTTTTGGCAGACAGGATGAAAAATCCCGAGGATGAACTAAAACTCGTAATTGTTCGCGATATGTGGCTTACCGGATTTGATGTGCCTTCGCTCCACACTCTTTACCTTGACAAGCCAATGAAAGGGCACAACTTAATGCAGGCAATTGCCCGCGTTAACCGAGTGTATAAAGATAAAACAGGTGGTTTGATTGTTGATTATCTTGGGATAGCCTCGGACTTAAAAAAAGCGCTTTCTTTTTATTCAGATGCCGGAGGCAAAGGCGATCCGGCAGTTAATCAAGAAAAAGCAGTGCAGCTTATGCTGGAGAAACTGGAAATTGTTTCTCAAATGTTTCATGGTTTTGCTTATGAACAATACTTTGAAGCAGATACCGGAAGAAAATTATCTTATATTCTTTCTGCAGAAGAACACATACTTGGTCTTGAAAATGGCAAAAAACGTTTTATTGATGAAGTAACGGCTTTATCGCAAGCTTTTTCAATAGCAACTCCTCATGAACAGGCAATGGATGTTAAAGATGAAATCGCGTTTTTTCAGGCAGTTAAATCGCGGCTTGTTAAGTTTAATTGTTTTGGTTCTGGAAAAACAGATGAAGAAATCGAAACAACAATTCGTCAAGTAATTGATAAAGCGCTTGTTACAGAAAAAGTAATAGATATTTTTGATGCTGCGGGAATCAAAAAACCTGATATTTCCATACTTTCCGAAGATTTCCTTCTTGAAGTTAAAAATATGAAGCATAAAAATATTGCCCTTGAGGTATTAAAGAAACTACTTAACGATGAAATAAAATCACGCACTAGAAAGAACTTGATACAAAGTAAAACCTTAATGGAAATGCTTGAAAACTCCATCAAAAAATATCAGAACAAAATTATTTCTGCTGTTGAAGTTATCGAAGAACTTATTGGACTGGCAAAAGAAATCCACGAAATGGATAAAGAGCCCAAAGAGATGGGGCTTTCGGATTATGAATACGCATTTTATACTGCTATTGCAAATAATGACAGCGCAAAGCAGCTAATGGAACAGGACAAACTTCGTGAGCTTGCGGTTGTTCTTTTTGAAAAGGTCAAAGAAAATGCTTCTATTGATTGGACAATAAAAGAAAGTGTTAGGGCAAAATTAAAAGTAATTGTTAAAAGAATTTTAAGGCAGTATGGTTATCCGCCTGATATGCAGATGCTTGCAACCGAGACAGTATTGAAACAGGCGGAATTAATTGCCGACGAATTATCAAGATGAAAAGCGGTCGGGAACCGGGCCAGGCAAAACCCTTTGGCAAAAGCACTGTTTGTTAATATCTTTCCAGCAAGGGAAGTATCTTATTTTTACCTGCTGTCATTATAAACCCCGCAAGTCTTGGCCCTTTTTCTCTTCCAATAAGAACAGTATACACCAACTTAAAAATATCTTTTGGGTCTGCGCCGTTATCCTGAGCTATTTTATAAATAGCTTCCGCAAGAGAAGTTTCTGTATGGGTTTCAAGCTTTTTTACTTCTAACGCCAAAGCTCTTAATATTTTCGCTGAGTTCTCGTCAACAGTTATAACCGGATCTGTCGCAGATTTAAGCGAAAACCTAAAATCTTCCGGCGCAAAATTCGTTATCCACCTCCACGCGCACTGCGCCCGCACTGAGACCTTTTTCTTTTGCGCCTCGCTCAATTTGCTAAATTCTTCTATTTGCAACAACGCATCGATATCGCCCGAATGTATCTGGAGCAAGTTGCACAAATGCCGGAATGGAATCTGGCACGGCATCTCGGATGGAACAGCGCCAACCTGCGAAAGCTCATAAATTCTTTTTTCCTTGTCTGCTTTTTTATCATTTATAACTTCTTTTCCAAAATATATTCTTTCGCACTTGTCGTAATCTTCGTAGATTTTTATTACATCAAGGTCAAACGAAATTGCAAACTCTGTATTCGGTCGCGTGCCTGCGAACATATAACGCACGATTTCCGGCTCATAAACCTCAAGCACGTCTCTAAGGCTTATTACCTCGCCGCTGGATGATGATATTTTCCCGCCGCGCCCCTTTATGCTTAAAAAGTCATACTGGAAAGTAACAGGCGGTTCGTGGTTGTAAATCTCTTTTGCAATATTTTTTGCAGTGTCAAATGACCCGCCCTCTGAATGGTGATCTTTCCCTGCAGGCTCAAAATCTACTTTTTCATAAGCCCAGCGCATTGGCCAGTCTATGCGCCAGGGAAGTTTTACAAACGACGCGGTTCGCAAATCCACAGTTTCTCTGTTTTCGCACGAGGAGCAGCTGTATGAAATCCCCCACTCATTGTTCCATGCTTCAACTTCTGTTGTATCCCTGGTGCATTTGCTGCAGAAAACAGAAACAGGCATCCATTTTTTTTCAAGCGGTTCTGTTCTGTGCGCATCAAGGATTTTTCTTATTCTTTCGCTGTTCTCAAGCGCAATTCTTATATCCTTTGCATAATCAGAATTTTTATATTTTTCAGCCTGATAAATATATTGAGGAAAAACTCCTACTTCGGGCAAAATCGATTCAAGCTCAACTTCGTTTGCTCTGGCATAACTTTTTTCCTTGCCCCGCGGATCCGGAACGCTTGTTATTGGAAAGCGTAAATATTTTTCAAGCATTTCCCTGTTTGGCATATTTGCAGGGACTTTTCTAAAAACATCATAGTTATCCCAGGAGTATATAAATTTTACTTTTTCTCCCTTGTCCTTTAGAGCCCGCACCACAAGTTCAACAGAGATTATCTCCCTAAAATTGCCGATATGAACGGTTCCCGAGGGAGTTATGCCGGACGCACAGACAAAACACTCTTTATCTTCGCCAAGAAACCTTTTTCTTTCCCGTATGATTTTGTCGGCATTTATGTCTGCCCAGTGTGTAGAAACAACATTATTTTCCATATTCTAAAAGTATATATCTACTTTGCCAAATTATTCAATGATTATTAATGTGATTAAAATATGAATATAAGTCGATAATATACTGATGAAAAAATTACCTATCTTTTTGCTTTTTTTGTTTATTGCAAGTTCTTTTGTGTTTGCGAGGGGGCAAGATCAGGCGCAAGTTGGAGCACCGCGCCCTGCTGTTGGTTCCGGGCAGACCGGCTATGCTTCGTGGTATGGCGGCAAATTTCACGGAAGACAGACTGCAAATGGCGAAATTTTCGATACATATAAATTTACTGCTGCTCACAAAACTCTTCCTTTTGATAGTATTGTAAGAGTCAAAAACCTTGAAAACAACAAAACAACTGTTGTAAGAATAAACGACCGCGGACCATTTATTGAAGGCAGAATAATAGACCTTTCCTATGCTGCTGCAAGAGATATTGATATGGTCGAAAAAGGAATTGTAAAAGTTGCCATAGAGATTATCGAAGGAGACGCAAGCCGTGCAGTAAATTATGTTTACAGGATTCAGATTGGGGCATACAGAGATATAAAAAATGCACAAAATATGGTTTCCCGTTTAAGCGCGAATGGATTTAATCCTTCTATAGAACAAGCAGAAAACGGTATCTTCAGAGTTGTCCTGGCTAATATTGAAAGAGATGATATTGAAGAATGCCGGGCAATGCTAAGGCGAGCCGGGTTTACAAACTATCTTGTAAAACGAGAAATTCGATTCTAAATTCTTTCATAATTATTATTTACCGACGAAGCGAGAACCGCGGACAAGCTGCCTGGTGGTCGCTTTGCGCGTGCTTGCACGTAATACCTTTTATTTGAAATGCTATTTGTTGAATATTTTTAAATTCCGCAGTATAAATTTTGTTATGAATATAAAATATCACTTATCAAACATTGCGACCGACCTTGAGGTTATGTAATGATTGGCAAAGATATGACAAAAGACGATAAGGTCATAGTTGTTGCTATATTAATAAGCATTCCGGTTATTATACTTATACTAGTAATATTTAGTTGGGTAAATGAAAGATGGGAAGAAAGACGAGAAGCTATAAACGAAGTGTTTAGAGAAAGAGATAGAATGATTCAAGCAGCTCTGCCATATCTCTTGTTAATAGATGAAGTAAAGATACAGGTGCCTCGGTGGCATGGAGAAATACAAAAGGTGGATGAAGAAGATGTTCCTATGGTAAAGGAGCTTTTAGGAAAATTATTTAATTCCAGACTTGGTACAGGAGGCTCAAACTGGGAGCCTGGAATTGAATGGATAAGATTAAGATTATTCGTAACAAGGACTAATGACTTACCTCCTTATGAGGCAATAATTAATGTAACTTTTGATGTAGGAGAAAGAGGAAGGAGGTGTCCTACTTTAATTATTTACTCAGAAGAAATGTTTTTTTTAAGAGTTGTATCAATACATGCGGAAGAAATAAGGGAAATAGTGGAATACTTGGTAGCAAAATACGGGAGTTAGATACCGTGAACAAGACCAAGCTTCTTTTAGCGTAGGAGTATTCTTGGGGCGTTGCGGGGGCACCCCCGCAGAGGGGGCAGCGGAAAAGCCTTTGGCTTTGAAGCGAGGGGGAGACTTCCCCCCCCCACACACACAAATAGAAGATGTAAAGTCTTTTGTTCGCCTTCCTGCCTGCTGCAAGGTAACCCCTTGTTTTTACAAAAGCTAAAATGCTCTGCCATACTGTTTCCATATTTTAAACGCGATGCTCATGGGTTTTATCATCGGAATAGTGTAAGTTGGAAAATCTTTGTCCGAAAGATATCTTCGCGTATTAAAAACATAATCGGAAAATCCTCTTGGAGAAACAAGCATGGGTTTTTTCATGGATTTTTTTAAATCAACAAGCCTGTCCGGAAGATATTCTGAAAGATACGGTACTTGCAGGTATATTGCTGTAATTATTCCATCAACATTTGGATCTTTATCAATAATTTTTATTGCTTCAATAAGTCTGTCGTCGTTGCAATCTCCAAGGATATCAACAGGATTTGCGCCGAATATTTTATTTGCTTTTACTAAATCCCGCAGCGCCTGCTTTGTCTCTTTGCTGAAAACAGCAAGATTCATGCCGTAAGTAGTTACCTGGTCTGCAAGCAGAATGCCTGCGCCGCCGCCGACGCTTACTATTGCAACCCTGTTTTCCGAAGCCATTGGGTTTGTTGTAAGAAGAGATAGTATGTTGACCAGGATTTTTGGGTCTTCTGTCATTGCTTCGATAAGATAGAAGCCGGCCTGGCGGCAGCAAGCCCTAAAAGCATCTGCGTTTCCGGCAAGCGTTGCGGTATGCGACATTGTGGCTTCCGCGCCGCCGCCTGTGCCGCCTTTTATGATGAGTACCGGCTTTTTCTTTGTAACTCTTTTGCCTATTTCAAGGAACTGTCTGCCGTTTTTTATTCCTTCCAGATAAATTCCAATAACAGAAATATCCGGGTCTTCTCCCATATTATCAAGAACTTCTGCGATATCCACTCCGCTTGCATTGCCTATGGAAACAAGTTTGCCAAGGTTCATGTTGTCTATTTTTAGTATTTCGATAATTTCTATGCCCAAACCGCCGCTTTGGGAGATTATTCCTATACCATTCGGTTTATCTATAGTGCTTGTCCTGTGTTCCGGTATAAAAAAACTGTTTAAGCCCGCAAAGTTGTTTATTACGCCAAGGCAATTTGGTCCAACATATGCAACTCCATATTCTTTGCTTAGCGCAATAAGTTTGTCCTCAAGGTCTTTCCTGCCTACTTCTGCAAAGCCATCGCAAATTACAATAGCTCCTTTGCCGCCGATCTTGCAGAATTCTTCGAACTCTTGTACAGTAGGCTCTGCGGGTATTAAAAAAATTCCAACATCCGGCGGCTCCGGAAGATCTTTTACGCTTTTATAGCACTTTACTCCCTGTATAGAATCTAAACTAGGGTTTACAGGATATAGTTTTTTTATTCTTAAGCAGTTCTTAAAAACAATACCGCCAATTTTTCCCGGGCGTGATGCGCCTATTATTGCAACAGATTCCGGATTAAGTATTTTGTTCAAGCTATTTTTTCTTTGTTCTGATATTTCAGGCGAAGTTTCTATAAAAACAGGGCTTCCTGTTATTACCCGTGCATCAACAAGCGCGAAGCCATCTTTGTAAAGAACTATTGGGTTTAAGTCTATTTCAAGAACATCTTTATTTTCTTCCATTAAGCGGGATATGTTTACTGCTATTGATATAACGGCTTTTTTATCAAGAGGTTCGCCTCTGTATCCGTCAATTATTTTTCCTGCTTTTGTGAGAGACAGCATTTCTTCCACATCTTCTTCTGTAAGACGTCCTATGGCAGGGGCGCTGTCCTGCAGTAACTCAACATATTTTCCTCCGCTACCCGCAATTATAAGAGGACCGAAGATAGGGTCCTGGTGCGCTCCCACGAGAATCTCAAAGCCGGGCTTTGCCATTTTCTGCAGTAAATACTCCTTCTGTCTTTCGAAGCCTGCTTTTTTAATATTTTCATCTATTTTTTTAACTGCATTTTCAAGCTCTTTTCTGTTTGCTATATTAAGGATTACTGCTCCAATATCTGACTTGTGGACTATATTTTCCGAATTTGTTTTAAGAGCCACAGGATATCCAAGCTTTTCTGCTGCGTGTGAAAGATCGTCTATATTATTAGGACAAATTTCACCTGAAATTTTTATATCATATTTTTCAAGAAGTTTTTTTGCATCGGAAAAACATATTTGCTTTCTGTCTGACATGAAACACCCCCATGCAAGATATTATACAATTAAATTACCGATAAACACAATTGACCTTTTTGTAAAATGCGGTAAAAATATCATAGATGAGTGTGAATGTAAAAAAACTTCTTGTTGTTTTGGTCTTTGTTTTGATTTTTTTTATTGTTATAGTGCCTTCTATATATTTTATCATATCGTATGCTGGAAGAATTTCTCCGGACTCTGTTTTACCGGATTCTTTTATTGCGTATATGCATATCCCAAACCCAATGCGTACAGCAAAAAACTTGCTTGCACACCATCCCATGCAGATGTGGGTGTCGCGATTTGGCGAAAATGATGGTTATGAGGTAAAAGCAAATGGTATTCAGACTTGCGATTGCTGCTCGCCGGCATTTATGCGCCTGGAAGTTCCTAAAAAAAGATGGATGCGTTTTATAGGCAGAGGTTCCCTGGATGGAGTGTTGCTTTCCGACGGTAAATTTCTTGCTGCATGGGATAGCGGAATTCTAGCATCTGCTTTTATTCGCTTTTTTCCTAGAATAGCGGCAAGACAGCTTGCAATTCCAAATTTACGCTATGTTCGCGCAGGAAAATGGTTCGAATACAGAGGCTTTGATAATATTGTGCTTTATATGCGCTCTTATAAAAACCTGCTGCTTGTTTCAAATGATTTATCTGTTCTTGGCAAAGCAGCGAGCAACGCAAAGTTTGCTGAGCCAGGGAGAGAGCGGACTTTCTATGCGCCGGCAGGCAAGATTTGTTGCAGCGGCCGCGCTGCGGATGCGTGGTTTGTTGTTGCATCTGAGCCTCTTGCTGAAGGGTTTACTGGTTCCGGACCAATAGCAGATGCTTTTTTAGAGCATCTTAATTTTGGGGAATTCGCAAAGCTGACATTGTCGATTTTGCCGGAAAGGCTTGATGTTTCTCTTGTGTCGTCAATTGCTTCAAATAACGCAAGTATTGATCGGCTAATATCAAGAGATTCAAAATTAACAACCCTAATGCAGCATCTGCCGGCGAACACGCAATTTAGCAGCGTATTTTCGATTGGCTCTATCGAAGAGCTTCTTAATGCTTCTCTGGCTGTTTACATGCCGAAAACACCAATAAATTTAAGAAGAGTAGATTCCACTGCCCGCTTGTTTTTTGGAACAAGCCTTAATGAAAGCCTTTACTCGTGGTCAGGAACAGAGATTGCAGTATTGGTTCTTGAAGATAACCACGTACCTGTTTTTGTTTTGCAAATTGCAGATGAGCAGCAGCGCAGAGAAATTTTTGAAAAAGTTTTTGCAGCATCTGCTGCTGCAGGGGTTGTCCAGGGTCTTGGCGGCACCCGTATCTCCCGAATTAGCTTGCCTGGTTTTCTTAATGTGGTTCTGGGTGTTTGGAATATAAGATTTTCTACTCCTCACTATATCGTACAGAATGATTTTTTGTTTTTGTCTGAGTCTCCGGAAGCTCTTCTTTCTGTAAACAATTCAATATATGAAAACAAGCTGTTATCGAACAGCGCTTTATGGAAATCTTTTGCACCCCTGGATTTTGATGAATCGTCGCTGACGCTATTTTACTCACTTGACGGCGCTGTGCCTTTTTTTATAAGAGGTAACGATAGCTTTGAGGCTGTGCTTGGGTTATACAGACAGGCTTTGATTTGGATTAATATCAGCAACAATATTCTTGCTGCAAATTTATCTGTTGTTTCGGATGAGCCTTGGTGAGTAAAATTATCCTAATCTCGAAAGCCATCTTAAAACAAGCTGGTCGAAAATTTATTTTTGCTCAATTTGAAGCATATGCTCGGCTTCGTTGAGTATTACAAAATCAGAAATGGGTACTTTGTTGTCAAATCTTTTTAGAAACTCCAGCCTTCGTTTATAAAACTATACGTTCCCGCTCTGCGTTCATTTTGGTTGTAGAAAGTGACAAAATCACAAAAAACATCAAGAATGTAGTGTGGATCCATTGGCGCAGTATATATCTTAACATTAGAGCCAATGGTTATGCTGCTTAAGGGGTTAAAAGAAAATGCGTCAACACCAATAGAAGTAACACTATCTGGTATAGTTATGCTGGTCAGTTGGTTACGCGAAAATGCACTCCCCCCAATTGTAATAACACTGTCTGGTATAGTTATGTTAGTCAGTTGGTTATCTCTAAATACACTTCCCTCGATTCTAGTAATACTGCTCGGAATGATTACGCTTGTGAGCTGATTCATTGCAAACGCCGCATTGCCAATATTAATAACGCTATTTGGAATACTTACATAGGTGATCTGGTTATCTATAAACGCACTAGTATCAATCGCAGTAACACTACTTGGGATGGTTACAGTCCTAAGTAGATTTCCGGAAAATGTTTGCCATTCAATTGCGGTAACACCATCTGGGATTGTTATACTGGTTAGTTGATTTCCCTGAAATGCCCTATAACCTATTCTAGAAACACCGTCTGGTATGATTATGCTTGTCAGTTGGTTTCCTAAGAATGCATGAGGACCAATTTCAATAACACCATCTGGAATTGTTATATTGCGTAGATGACTATTCACAAATGCGCTATCACCTATTGAAATAACGCTGTTTGGAATTGTTGTGGTTCCCGATGTCCCAAAATAATAAATCAAGTGATGACCATCTTTGCACAAAAGAAATAAACCATCGTTTTTAAATGCAGGATTATTAGGTTCAACAACTAGACTGGTTATTTGATTATTGGAAAATGGCCTTAACCCAATTTCCACAACACTGCTTGGAATTGTTAAATAAGTCAGTTGGTTATAGCGAAAAGAATGACCGCCTATTGCAGTAACGCTGCTTGGTATAGTTATACTTTTCAGTCGATTATTGTGAAATGCTGAATAACCAATGGTAGTAACGCTTTCTGGGATTTCAACACTAGTCAAATGATTTCTGGTAAATGCATTATTCCCAATAGCAGTAATATTATCTGGGATAGTTACACTAGTAAGCCGATTTCCCTCGAATACACCATGACCTATTGCAGTAAGGTTTTTTGGGATTACTATACTGGTAAGTCTATTATTAAAAAACGCTCTAAACCCTATAGTGGTTACACTATCTGGAATGGTTATGGTTGCAATCCGGTTGCCAAAAAAGGCCAGATCACTAATTATTGTAACAGTATCAGGGATAGTTATACTAGTGATTTGTTTATTCATAAATGCACGATCACCAATTTTCGTAACATATAGATTATTTATTTTTGAAGGGATATTTACAACAGCACTACTTCCAATATATCGAATAATTTTAATTCCATTGCCGCTTTCTAAAACTTCTATTTCAAAATTGGAAACATCTGTATACTGTGTTTCAAAAATATCTTCAATAAATATAAAATTCTCAGAAATTTCTTGTATAGAAGAATTTCCGACGTTATGTTGCTGTGTGCAAGAAATCATAATTACAAATGCAAATAAGAAAGATATTATCATTTTCACTTTAACCCTCTCAATAAAATGTTTCTTTTTCTTAACATGTATATTGTATAGGAAAAGTATAGTAAGTCAACAGAGTATTATTGCAAAAAATACTTTTGGCGCATTGCAGATATCGTTTGTTAA